>ERZ825159.461-NODE-461-length-52166-cov-17.514632_pt1 | contig 52166 bp, 40 predicted proteins | sample MGYA00519932_ERZ825159 | MGnify/ENA primary metagenome ERZ825159 (study PRJEB31778, sample SAMEA3449191) | human gut metagenome | biome: human gut; feature: human-associated habitat; material: faeces | place: United Kingdom | collected 2010/2012 ... | reverse complement strand
GCATCCGCTTCTTGTACTACTCTCTGTCTTATGTAAATCTCTTCAAAGATCGCTTGTCTTTATCGCTCTCCCTTTCTCGGCGTATGCTTTGTTCGGAAAAGCGGGTGCAAAGGTACGGCGTTTTTTCATACCCTCCAAATGTTTCGAAAGAAAAGTTTGCAAAAGTTGGTAGTTTTTCGCGTTATTTGACAAAAACAAGACAAAGATAGGGCATTAAAGGGAAAAAGGAGGGAAAACGGAGGAAAAGCGAGAGGTTGCGATTCGCTTGCGATGAGGGCCGATCTGAGGAGAATAAGGGGTGAAAAGAAGAAAAACAGGGATGCAAGGGAGGAAAAGCAGGTTGACGGGGTAGGAAAATGATGCGCTGGAGAGGAAAAACGGGGAACGCGAAGAGGAAATACTGGGTTGTGGGACAAACGAAAGGCACGAAGGTACGATCGGTCGGAGCCCGCCACCATTGGGAGATCTTTTCTCCTTAATATTATATGGATAGTTTTCTCCTTATTTATATATAGGGCTGGAAAGACGAAAAGAAAGGGCAGGATGGGCAAAGAAAGGGGTCAGACGGAGGGAAAAGCCCCGCCTGCTCTCTTTGGCGAGCCCCGAAACCCAACCGGCAATCCTTCGGGATGGTCTCGGGATGGCTTCGGGATGGAGAGTCCCATAAGAACAGCCGCGTTTCCTACGCCCAACTGCCTACCTGCTCATTCCATGCGAACTGGCCTCAAAAGTGGGGTAAAAAATGAAGTTAACTTCGTAGGCCGATGAATATAACTTCGTAGGCCTATGAATATAACTTCGTGGGCCTATGAAGTTAACTTCATTTTTTGGGCAACCTACAAGCATGTTTTTCCGCAGAAAAGGAAGAATCCCAACGCTTTTACTTACCTTTGCCCTCCCAAAGGTCGTTGATAGGTATTGCTGCCAAAAAATTCAAGGACACTTCGCGGCCAAACAGAATAAAATAGCAAAAGCAAAATGAGAAAAAAACTATTTGTGGCATACATACTGGCATTAGCTTTGAATACCATTGCTGGGAATGTTGCAACCCAAACGTCCTCCTCTGCCAAAACCTATTATCACTTTCGCCCGATGGCAAGCGCTTGGGAGGAGAGAATAGACGAAGCAGATGCCGAACATGACTACACCCTCTTTAGCGACGGTATGCCCAGCGAAGCCGTTGTCATCATCAACGGTCAGGAATTTCGTGGTCTGAACGCCCAAGGCGATGCGCACATCAAGTCGGCGAAACTTGAGACTGCAAACGTGAAGGTAAAAGTGGGTGGCGGCTATGTGGCCAAAGTTTCCGTGGACAACGCCAACTACCAAATAGACGTAAAATTCATCCAGCTTTTCACACCCACCATAAGCGTGGACGCCGAAAGGCAATATCCTTATATTTTACACACGCCTGCCGCTTTTGTCAAGAAGACGGAGGAGAACCTGTCGCATACTACCCATCGAAGCAAAGCCGACAAATTTATATTCATCGAGAAAACGTATGGCCAGTACTACATTTACGACCAAACAGCCAACTGCTACATCTACTATACGATAGCACAGAATGGCGGTAATGCAAAAACGACCACCAACAGCCATGTAAGATATACTGCCCATGCAGACGTAGCCAATACTTGGCAACTGCTTTGCCTTTCGGATGAAACGATAGCCATCATTCCGGGCTCAGTAGCAGACCCGAGCACATCTTCGCCAGCATGGAATTTCACTGGCGGCATAGAGGACGGCAGCATGCTCAACCTTTGGACAGCAAGCGACGCCAATTCTGCATGGGAGATCATCGACCCTGCAGCAGCCTCCATGCCCTGCGCGTCCCTTATGTATGCGCTGCCCGGAGCTCAATATCTCCACAAGTTGACTACCCACGAAGGCGAGACCGTGTCGAGTGTAGATTTTGGCTCAATATCAACGCTTTCGCTCAAAGAAGACCGTATCGAGACGGGCAACAAATACAAGTATGTGGCAGGCGTTGCCCCAAAAGCAGAGGGCGAATACGCCTACACGGTAAATCTCGTGGGTGCGGATGGCGAAGAAAAGCAAGCTAAGATCCGGCTGGTCGTCAGCAGCCACTTGCAGTCGGCCACCCCCATGATGGGCTGGCTCACATGGAACTGGTTTGCCCGTGCCATCAGCCACGACAAGATGGTAGAGATAGCCAAAGGCATGGAGAGATACGGATTGATAGACGCGGGATTCAACACCATTGTCCTCGACGACGCCTGGGCAACGCAGGAAAGCGACAAAGCAAAACTCACATACGACCCCACAAAGTTTCCCGAAGGTATTAGCGGCCTGAAGACTGCCTTGAAGGCGATCAACCGCAAACTGAAGATCGGCATCTATAGTGATGCGGGCAGCATGACCTGCGAGAACTATCAGCCAGGGTCCTATGGCTTTGAGAACCAGCATCTTGCCTTGTTCGACTCATGGGGTGTCGATATGCTCAAATACGACTATTGCAATAGCGAGGCGAGCACCAAGGTGAGCTACACGCGGATGGGCGAAGCCGTGGCTGCCCTCAACGAGACGCGCAAGGCAAAGGGCGAAGTGCCTTTCGTGTATAATATCTGCGAATGGGGAAAGACCCAGCCTTGGACGTGGGGAGCCGCCGCAGGTGGTAGCAGTTGGCGATCGACAAGTGATGCGCGCGAGGACTGGATTGGCAACCCGTCGCGTCCGGGCGTGATAGGAGGTGTGGACGAGACCCGCCGCCTCTGGATGTATGCCGGCGTGAACCACTTCAACGACCTCGACATGATGTGCATTGGCCTTCATGGCCTCGGAGGACCCAGCAACAATACGGCAGAGCATCAAACCAACGGAGGAAAGATCACAGGACTGACCGACGCGCAGGCACGCACACAGATGTCCTTGTGGAGCATGTTGGCAAGTCCTCTGGCCCTGACCTGCGACCTGCGCGAGGCCCCTAAGGGCGAGGCAAATAGCGACCAGCCCATGCCCCACCCGCTCATCACCGAAGCCGACGTGCAGACGTTGACCAACCAGGAAATCCTCGCCATCAACCAAGACGCGCTGGGCCAGCAGGCCGAATACATGGAAGTCCTTTCGACAGGCACCACCGACTATTCCCCCTCGGGCTATGACGTATTTGTCAAAGACCTGACAGACAGTCGCATAGCCGTCTCGATCACCAATCGCGCTACCTCGGCAGCGAGCGTACCAGCCATTCCCCTCACGGCCATTTATCTGAAAGCCAACACCCGGTACATCTGCCGCGAAATATGGTCGCAGACCGAAGGGGAAATAGAGAACACCTTGAGCGTGGGCAGCCTCAACCCTTGCGAAACAAGGGTCTATGTCTTGAGCAAGAAGGAATGAGAAAGACCATACATTTTCAGCACTATTGCGCTCCTTGCGGGGAATTCACCTTGGCGTCCATTGGCGACGAATTGTGCCTTTGCGACTGGCGCGAGAGTCCACGCGCCGAGCGCAACAGACGCAGACTCATAAGGCACCTGGATGCAGCGTTGACCGAGGCTACGTCGGAAGTCTTGGAGAGCGCCAAGAGGCAACTTGACGAGTATTTTGCTGGCGTTCGCAAGACTTTCGACCTCAAGACCCACCCTGTCGGCACAGCGTTTCAACAGCAAGTATGGCGGGCGTTGTGCGAGATACCATACGGCGAGACGCGCACCTACCAAGACATTGCCCTCATCCTCAACAACCCCCAAGGCGCAAGAGCCGTGGCACAAGCCATTGGCGCCAACGGCATCAGCATCATCATTCCCTGCCATCGCGTCATCGGGTCCGACCATTCCCTGACAGGCTTCGCTGGCGGACTGGATGCCAAAAGACAACTGCTTGAGACAGAACGGCGCAGCTGACTTCTCCCCGTCCCGCTCCTCGCGCCAAAAACCGATTTCCCAACCAAGTTCACAATGTTGTGGTCCACAGACTTATGAACTCCATCTTTTTTGCTTACCTTTGTAGCCTAATCGAATAAAGGAGAAAAGGTGATGGAAAAAGCTTTTGTATATGGTATGTCGGTTGGTGGCAGCAAGAAACATCTGATGGAGAATATATTCCAAAGTCGCCGTATGCCTTTCTACCAGTTTGGCGAGATGATCCATCTCAAATGCATCCCTACGGAATATTGGGTCCCCTTCATCTGTTCCCGATTCGAGAAGTATGGCAAGAAGATAAGCGAAGCGTATGCTGGCAGAATATGCCAAGTGGTGAAGAATTACTCTTCCTATGTGCAGCAACTGGCCTGGAACGTGATGGCCGAAACAGAGAAAGAAGTAAATGAGGAAAGTTTCGAGGAAGGTCTGAAAGCCCTGCTGGAACAAAGCAGCGGTCTCTTTATACAACAGACCGAGGGGCTCACCACCTATCAGCTCAACTTCATTCGCCTTTTGTGCCAAGGCATACATGCTGGATTTACCACCCAGGCGGTCTCAGAAACATACCCTCTGGGTAGCAAGTCAAATATAGACCGCATAAAGAAAAGCTTGATGGACAAAGAGATCATCACCATAGAAAAAGAGGGTATATTCCTTGCTGATAGCGTATTTGAACTTTGGTTTAAAAGAGAAATGATGTAGCATTGTTGTTTGCCATACTCGCTGCACAGGGCGCCTTTGTTAGCGGCAAACGGTATGGAAACAAACCCTGCCGCTCCATTTTCGCACAAAAAACAAAAAAGTATGTGATTCTTTTTGTATTGTTCTCGGTTTGCACTAACTTTGCAGAAGATAGGCTGCACCTCAGCAAAATATTCAAGCAAGCTTAATATTCTGCATTCGGTTTGCACTATCTTTGCAGAAGACAAAAACCACGTCTATGGCATTCGAAGAGGAAATAAAGCTATATGAGAGCCTAAGGTGTAAGTATCAAGCGCTTATCATCAACAAGATGGATAGAGAAGAGTACACTAAATATAACGAAGTGCTCTTTTCTACACATTCATGCGCCATCGAGGGCAACTCTTTTTCCGTGGATGACACCCGCGAGCTGAAGGAGAAAGGGCTGGGTATGATTCCTGCGGGAAAAACCCTTTTCGAGGCCTTCGAAATGCTCGACCACTTTGAGGCGTTCGAGTATGTGATGCAAAACGCGCAACACCCGCTCGACGAAGCATTGCTGAAAGAAATCAACAAGCGAGTCACTCTTCACACCATTTCTTATCGCTCTCCTGAGGCAATACCGGGCGAATACACCACCACAGATATGGCGGCAGGGGACACTGTCTTTGGCGACCATGAGCAGCTTATAGCCAAAGTTCCCAAATTATTGGAATCCACAGAAAAGGCTATCGCCTCAGCCGCAGTCCACCCCATGATACTTGCCGCCCGCTTTCATGGCTTCTATGAATACCTTCATCCGTTTCGCGACGGAAATGGCAGGACTGGAAGACTCGTCAGCAACTATATCCTTTTGCGATCAGGCCACCCGCTTCTTATCATCCCGTCCGAAGCACGCCAAGAATACATCTCCGCCCTTCGTATGATTCGAACAGAAGCAACCGACGAACACCTCGTCCGCTTCTTCTTCAAGATGGCAATGCGGAGAATGGAGGACGAACTGAAACAGAAGGCTGTAAACACCAAGCGCTTTATGACATTCGTCTTCTAACATTTTGTGGACTCAGCCCAAACCCTGCCAAGGGCAGCTTGTCTCCATGCCTAAGGGTAAGTTACCTTCATGCTTGGTGATAACTTATCTCCGGGCCTGACGATAACTTACGATCGTGGCAGGTGGAAACTTGCGATTGCGGCAGAAAGGCCACATTGCCACGAGATTTTAGCTTAAAAATACTATATATGCTTGAGTAGTTCAATTTTTCTTCGTAACTTAGTAGCGCAAAATGCAAAGCGAGTGGAATATGGCAAAAATAGTCAACAAATATCCTGTAGGAATACAGACATTCTCGAAGATACGCGAGAAAGGTTATCTCTATATAGATAAGACCCAATACATCGCGGAATTTAGAGAGAAAGGTATGAAGTTCATCTTTCTGAATCGTCCAAGACGATTCGGCAAGTCGCTCTTTGCCTCTACCCTTCAAGCCTATTTCGAGGGAAGAAAGGAGCTTTTCGAGGGATTGGCCATTGCCGAATACGAGAAGGAATGGGTGAAGCATCCTGTGCTTCATTTCGACCTCAGCGGTGCCAAGCACATGGGTGTGGAGCAACTGGAAAGATATTTGGCTGACATGCTTGAGGAGCAGGAGACGCTTTGGGGATACAAGACTCATCAGGTGGACGCAAACCTTCGCCTGAAAGACCTGGTGAAGAAAGCTTACGAGCAGACGGGCGAAAAGGTGGTGGTCATCATTGATGAATACGACGCCCCTTTGCTGGACGTGGTGCATGAAAAAGAGAACCTGCAACTGCTTCGCCGCATCATGCAGAACTTCTACAGTCCTTTGAAGATGCTCGACCCATACCTGGAGTTCTGTTTCATCACGGGTATCACCAAGTTTTCGCAACTAAGCATCTTCAGCGAGCTCAACAACCTCGACAATATCAGCATGTTCGACCAGTATTCGGCCATCTGCGGTATCAGCAAGACGGAGCTTACTACGCAGATGAAACCGGATGTTGAGGCATTGGGCGAAGCCCTTGGCATGACGTATGAGGAATGCCTGGCTGAGCTGACGCGATTCTATGACGGCTATCATTTCAGCGAGAAATCAGAAGATGTCTTCAATCCGTTCAGCCTGGTGAAGGCGCTGAATGCACGCAAGATTGCTCCTTACTGGTTTGGCTCGGGTACGCCAACTTATCTTATCAAGACGTTGCAGAAGTATCATGTCAACGTGATGGATATTGAGAAGAAGTCATGTGACGTGGATGACTTTGATGTTTCGCCCGAAATGATGACTTCAGCGCTCCCGCTGCTCTATCAGAGCGGCTACCTCACCATCAAAAAGTACAACCCGATGCTGCATCGTTATACGTTGGAGTATCCTAACCGGGAGGTGAAGATAGGCATGCTCAAGAGCCTTGCGCCCAACTATCTTTCGCCTATATCTCTGGACAACAACAGTCTGGTGGGTGATTTCCTGGAAAAGCTTTATGATGCAGATGTTGAGGGGGCAATGGTTCGCCTGAAGGCCTACCTTGCCAGCATCTCCAATCGTCTGAGCAACAAGAGCGAGCGCGATTTTCAGACCGTCTTCTACCTTATCTTCAACCTGATGGGTGCCCACATGCGGGTCGAGGAGGATAGTGCGATTGGCAGGGCCGACGCCGTGGTGTATATGCCCGATGCCGTCTTTGTTTTTGAGCTCAAGTATGATGGCTCTGCAGAGGAAGCGATCCGGCAGATAGACGAAAAGGGCTATTTGATTCCCTATTCTGCCGATGGCAAGCGCCTGTTCAAGATAGGTGTCAATTACGATAGTACCCAGCGCACGATTAGCGACTGGATAATCCGAGAAGACTAAGAACTCGGAAAGAGTTAGCCGCAAAGACCGGCTTCCCTCCTCCCCTTCCCTCTCCCCTGCCGCATACGAAAACAAAAACGTTAAACGTTACAATGTTAGTATGTGACCAGGGAGGAGGCGGAGCGTTCTCCCATGCCTACCATTAACGTTTTAACGTTTAACGTTTTCGAAAACGGACACACTTGCTGCGGAAGCCTCCATGGGAGTCTTAAACCGCGCCAGTATTTGGTTAGCTCGGTCTAAAGGCCACAAGTCGCATAAAAGCGTTTGTCTTCAGATTTATCTCTGTACCAGTCAAGTGGACCAGGACATCAAGGCGGTATGTGCTGAATATCTATACTTGTAATAGTGCTTACGCAGATGTATTCCGGGCTGATTTTGGATAACGCCTACAACTTATGGGTATGATATTGCGTGTTGTCTCAAGTCGCATTGTGGGGTAAGGGGATGTTGGAGCAGAAGTGGGTGCTTCAGCCTCAATTTATCTGATAATTCAGCTATGAGAGAACGTGTACACGCAATAAGGACATCGAAGGACTTAGTTGCGGATTTGAGGATAGATAGAATATATTATACTTTAACACAATAATGCGAATATAGAGTTCGTTACATCTACGTATCTTTGCACAATTAAAATGGAGAAGTAATGCCAGCTAATAAAAATGCGATGACTCGATATAAGATACTTGACGAGCTGCTTAGTTGTCGGTATCATAACTATTCGCTTGATGATTTAACAGAAGAAGTCAACAAGCGTCTTGCCGAATTGTATCCCGATACAAATGGCGTTGGACGTCGTACTATCGAGAAGGATATTTTCTATTTAGAATATGAGGGACCTTTCTTGGTAAAAATAGAACGTTATAGTGTTCCAGGTTATAACGGTGAGAAGCAAAAGTCATATAATAAGCGCTGTCTCAGATATACAAGTCCCTCATTCTCTATTTTTAAAAAAGATTTGAGTGATGATGAGGAGTATCTGCTTAAAGAAGCACTTTCATTACTTGGACAGTTCGAAGGACTTCCCAATTTGGATGCTTTGGAAGGGTTAAGACTCGAATTAGGTGTAAGAAGAAATGATAGAAAGATAATATCTTTAACAAAGAATCCTTTGGAAAATTCCAATTTGCTTGGTGAACTTTTTACCACCATTTCACATCGACAGGTTGTGGAGCTGCATTATCATAAGTTTTCTTCACCATACACAGAATTAACAGTCAATATACATCCGTATCTTTTGAAAGAATACAATCGACGTTGGTTTCTGTTTGCAGCAGCCGAATCAGATAGGAAACTACTTTGTTTCACTCTTGACAGAATTGACAATGTGGTTCCGTTACCTTCGCATAAGTATATAGATTATGAAGGTGAAATAAACGAAATTTTTGATGATACAATAGGTGTAACGATAAACGAGAAAAGTCCTGTATACAATATAGTTTTCTGGGTTAGTGATATCTCAAAAGACTATGTTGCAACAAAACCTATTCACGATTCACAAAAAAATATAAGCGGAAGTGAAGAAGAGAAGCTTAGGAGAATATATCCGTCTCTTTTTAAGGGAAGATTCTTTAGCATAGATTGCAAGGAGAATTATGAGCTTATTCGTGAACTGACAAGTTTTGGCAAAGAACTTATAGTCCTTTCGCCAAAGTTGATACAGGAAAGAGTCTTTGAATGGATTGATGAATTACAAAAAAGATACGTGAAAATAAAATCACGAACATAGATTTCGTGTTTAGTCACGACCTTTGCATTGTAAAAGAAAATAAAGAAGAAGAATAAAGCTCGGAACAAAGTATAACATTTCTTACATATGGCTACATTTACGGTTAATACGCACCACGCATACTTGAACAACAAAATTGTTATCGAGACTAAAGATTGGATAACAATTAAAGATATTAGTACTGGACTAAAATATCAATTTAAGAAAGTTTTAGTGATAAAACTTTCTGCAGGTCTTCATATTTTGAAATCAGATGACCACGAAGAGGAAATTGTAATAGAAGATGCAATTAAACTTGGTGGTAGTAAAATAAAATATGCTTTTGTTTTTGATGATACTCCTTGGACATTTGTAACGACAAAAGATAGACTCTATATTACGAATGTAGAAACTCATGAAGAAAAAATTGAGTATAATATAACTCCAGATAAAATCTTGAGCTTACCAGCTTATGGATATCGTAACGAACCTAATGAGTATTTTATCTTTAAATCGTGTAATGATTATGCTGTGTATAATGTTAAAAATGGCAAGATCATCTTTCAGTTTACCAAATATATCTTTGCCAATGAGCATTTGATTATATTTGAGCGAGAAGATGGTATTGAAGTCTATGATTTCCGTCAAGGGAGAACCGTTGTTCATTTTGATGGTCAATATTCATTTGGAAATAAGTTTTATTTCGTTAGAAGAAATATACTATATGGCCTAAACCTGAGCACTTCATACATTAATGAAGTCCCTTCTGTTGGAAATATCAAAGATACCGATATGCTATTGGGAAACTTTTTGTTGAAACTTGACAGCGATTATACCACACAGAAAATCTACTCTTACGTTTGGTTAGGAAATGGAGAAGAAGAAAAGACTATAGTTGGAACTAAACTTATCCTTCCATATCACATAGAGAGTTGGAAGGGAAACACAACGCGTATTTTTTTGCAGGCAAAAGAAGATCATGATAACTTTAAAAAAAAGAGTCGTGAAAACAATTTGATATATCCCAATGTGCATCTCATGTGTCTTGGATTTAAGATAACCAAAGTCTATTATCGGTATGAAGGCCAAAAAAGAGCAATGGAAATTCATGGAGAGTTGATTTCATATCCAAGAATGGCTTTTAATATACCATTTATGGTAAAAGGATTTGAAGGAGATATCATTGATTTCGCAAATTATAAAATCGAATTGCCAATACAAGAAGTAGAGGAAAATAAAAAAAGCGAAACGAGCAAAACGAAATTCTCCTTGGATGAGGATGAAAAATTATTAGGAGAATCTGAATCTGGTAATACTCTTGTTACAAAAGAAGAAAGAGGTATTTACATACATTATTTAGGCAAAGGCAAAAAGTATAGAATTTTGGAAAAAATGTTTGATACTTCTAATTATGCTAATGCTTATTTTACAAGTGACGGAAAAAATGTCTTTTTACGTATCAATAATACAGAAGCGCAATTACTCGGACTTGATGATCTAACAACAACACCATTTGAGATTGATGGTTTCACTTTAGCAAAGGATGAAGGATATAATGGTTATAAACCTGAAGTTACATTATCTGACAATCGAAATCCAGTATGGAGGGATCCGATAACATTGAACTTTATTCCAGAGAAAGATATGTCTAAGCATATATTTAAAAGTCCTGATGGTAAGTATATAGCGAAGACACAAATGAAAACAATATTTTTTAACAGATTAACAAAGTCGGAGATAACATTAAATGAGGCTAACGAAATTAGTAATAAATATAATTGGAGTTTTGACACTTCAAAGGAAGAGAGGGATATTATCATTGAAGGAAGAAAGAAATTGGCGGAGCAAAGTGATAAAAAAGAATTGTTTGGTAAAATTTTTGAGAAATATAAAAATATGTACTCAAATATTAAAAACGAAGAAGAAAGATCTAAGAAACGCGGCAAGTTAATAGAGAATAGTATCGAAAGTTTTTTAACAGAGAAATGTGATTTTGCATCGTTGATAATAGACCAATTAGGATACGTAAGCTACCGAAAGAATGAAGACAATGCGGAAGAACAGAGACTACTTATAGGAAGAAACGTGTTTTTTCTAAATTATGTTTCTTTCTCATACGATTCAAAATTTCTTAGTTTCGCAGCAAAAATGAAAACAGATAATTTCCGCACTTCTCAAGAAGGTGTTTTTGAAGTGTTTGATTTAGAAAATGAAGAAATTGTTAATAGAACAGAAAACGTCCACGACCATCAACTTTGGGCTGTATGGATGACTATGTTTAGCAAGAATGGAGATGTGGCATTTTATGACAGTTGCGCAAATGCGTATCTAAAGCATAAAGTCGACAATTATAATCATACGGAAGAGGCTCTTGGTAAAAGTCTGCTTTGTTTCAGCCCGTCAGGGAAATTCATTGCATGCTCAGACCAAAACTATATCGATTACGCTCACCATCCCAATGGAAATTGGGGACATCAGCCTTCTGGTAATGTATTCATTCATTCTGTAGAAAACTTTTCCGAATGTCTGGAGCAATACAACGATCTTGGCGATGGAGTCTCTGGTGTAGCAACAAGGGCAGGAAATGTATCTTCTGCATCTTTCTCACAAGATGAGAAAAAGCTCTTAATTGTTGGAACCGATGGGGTGGTCGTTATAAGAAATTTAAAGAATACAACGAGCAACTAGGAAGAACACGCCAATATAGATAATAGTGTTAAGGGCCTCAATAATGACGATTATGGCACACATCATGAAGAGACATTGGTACCATGCGCCGAATGTAAAGGGGTATAGTGATGATGTAATAAATGATGCTTTAGATGGCGAGCTAGACGCTTATGGGACATTTTAATTAGCAAAAATGCAAATCGCGCATAAAAACGAACAAAGAGTTCGCAAGAACGTAGTAACTTTGCACTGTCAAATAAAAACAAACAAAGTAAGTAGCTCTTTAAGTGGAACACAAAAAGAAGTAATTATGGATATTGAAAACTATTACGAGGATGCAAAACTCCTTGTCCGAAAGAAGGAGATGCACGATATCAATACCAACATCGGACAAGCCTCTAACGCATCCTCAGAAAAAGATTTATTGAAACAAAGTGCTATGGAATATCTTGAAGCAAAAGCATCGGGAGAAGTTCGTTCCGAAACGAAATATGGCAAATTAACCATAATAGAGTTAAGTAAAAACAGATTCGGTATACAATGCGATGCTGAATTTATAGTGCCATTTGGGAAATATGGATGGATTGAAGGGTTTGAGCATGGGCTTTCTCGTGTCCGTACTCATGGGCTCACTGGCTATACAAAAAATGTCATAGGTGTGTTTGATGATGATTGGAATATAATCACAGAAAGAAAAATCATTGAAGAAAGAGAGGCCGAAAATCGCAAGAAGCACCCTGAACTGTATGCGAAATGGGGCATCATTGACGAAACTGGCGAAGAGGTATTGCCTACAGAATATGATGAAATATGGAAATTCTTTGGCAAAAATCGCCTATCTACAAAAGTTGTTAAAGATGGGGTTGAAGACGAAATATATTTTCATAATATAAACCCATCAGTCCCCATGCCAACAAGCGCTAAAGACAGTTTTTCTACAGTCTACGAGGATGATTGTGTCGATAATTATTTCGACATTAACGATTGCTACAATTACGAAGGAAACTTTGACTACGATAGGCTTGAAGATGCCATCCTAGATGGGGAATATGTACTAGATGATTGGTAATGGTCATCCAAATAAAAAGTAAAGTACGGGGTTTTGATACGTTTATTATGCATACGGTATGGTCAGTGGCAATATCGATTCACTATAACTAGAAATTAGGTACCCATTATAACCGGACACTAATGATGTTACTCGACAAAATGCATAATACACATGGAAACGAACGTTGATTTCGCAATAAAGTGGTAACTTTGCATCGGAAAAGAGGTCTTTGATAATCGAAGCGACAGATATAAATTTGAACACGTCTTGCGGGCGAAAGCCATGCCTTCCTTCAAAAAGGTAGATTCGCATGATGTCTCATTATCTTTCGGGATTTTGAGATGACAATGTTATCACGTTAACGTAGACTTGTACATACGTTGTATGTCTTTCTATTGTGTTATGTTGTTTTTATTTTCTAGTCTTATTTTCTTATATAAAGAAATGAACGTCTGCCGTTTCCGATGTCTTCCTCTTAAATATAAACAAATATGGATAAGAACAGTATAGCAAAAGCCACACAATCGTTGGAGACAAAAGAGGACCTCCTTCGTCTTCTCAACCAGATAAAGCAGGATGAGATGACGGAATGTGGTATGTCCGACAAATTCTATCCATTCACGATGAAACACCTGAATTATTATTGCAACCCCAACAATTCGTTTCACCGATATAAACAATTCAAGATAAAAAAGAAATCTGGTGGATTTAGACTGATAACGGCTCCTAGAAACCAGAGTTTCATGTTATTGCTACGGTATGTCAATGAGATATTCAAGGCAGTTTACACACCTTCTGATTATGCAATGGGGTTTACAGAAAAGCGTTCCGTTGTAACCAATGCTGATATACACAAGGGGCATAACTATATTTTCAATATCGACTTGAAAGATTTCTTTCCAAGCATCCATCAAGCACGAGTATGGAAAAGGTTGCAGCTAAAGCCTTTGTTGTTCAAACAGCCGATTGCTAATGTTGTTGCAGGTCTGTGTTCCATGAAAGAGAAAATGGAAGATGGCAGTGTAAGGTACGTTTTACCACAAGGTGCGCCTACTTCACCGATCATAACCAATTTGATTTGTGACAACCTTGATCGCAGATTGGCAGGATTGGCAAAACGATTTGGTGTTGTGTATTCAAGATATGCTGATGATATCACATTCAGCTCAATGCACAATGTATACCATCCTTCGGGTGAATTCATAAAAGAATTAAGAAGAATAGTCGAGAGTCAAGGTTTTATAATGAACGAAGATAAGACGAGACTACAGAAAATAGGTACACGTCAGGAGGTTACTGGCATTATAGTTAGCGACAAACTCAATGTATCTCAGAAATATGTGCGCGACATTCGCAATATTCTCTATATATGGCGCAAATACGGTTATGCCACAGCATTCAATAAATTCTATCCAAGATACAAAGAAACTAAAGGGCATGTGAAGAAAGGTAACCCAGATATGGTGAATGTACTGGATGGTAAGCTCATGTATCTAAAAATGGTAAAGGGCGAAGACGATAGTGTATATTTGAGGTTGAAGATGCAATTTGACGAATTGTGCAATTCGCTTCATGATAACACAAGAACGACTCAACACGGAATCACATACGTTGAAACCTTACCAGTGTTAGAGTTTGAGAGGAAGAATAATACGGTAATTACCATAGTGACAACGAAGCCAAAAGAATTCTACACCGTACATACGCCCCAAGAGGCAACAGAAGATACACAAAAAAGTATTTCTGAAAATTTTATTCCTCATCGCTATGCATCCTTTAAATTAGGTGGGAGAATGCAAAAGGCATCAGTGAACAAGTCATTGAAAAAAGAAGATGAAGACCGAAAGGAGTTGTTGTCCATTTCTAATTGTCGAGACACAAACGGAAAACTATTCTGGCTCGTTCATCGCTCAGACAAGGTTACTGTACCACCAGCTCAACCTGTTGACATAGATGAACTGAATGATGATTTGGATAAACTATTAAATTAGTGCTTATGGACGAGAAACTGAAATCAACAATAGATAAAATTGTACAACTGAGCAAACAAAATCCAGAGTTTGACGCAGAATTGCGGAAGAGGTTAGAAATAACCTCCTCCGCAAACGTTGTTTCATCCCAAATGTCAATTTGCGATGATGTTCATGCCATTCGTGAGACGCTAGAAATAAGAGCCAATAACAGCATTTCGTATGATTTTATATTGGCAAAAGGAAATCAAAGATTAAGAGACCAACTTCTCATGGATAATCTTCGCATGGAAAATGCCGCTTTGAACCTGAAGGAAAAAGAACTAGAACGATTTTATTCCTTTTGCGCAAATGCGTTCTATCAAATAGAAAATGTCGTAAATTTCTATTTTTATGTAATGTTTCCAGATATTGATAATTTGTTGAGTTTTATAGAGAATGCGACAAATGTTGATAAAAAATATTCTTTCAAGCGTAATGCCAACAAAGAACATAAAAACGTAAGTGATATTGGAATTGCTGATAAACTAAATGCGATATGTAACACTCTTTTTCCAAATGACAAAAATATAAAAATTACATATTCACAGCTAAGGCAAGTACGAAACGAAGGTGCTCATCGCTGTATGGTAATCGTGGAAGAACACGATGAAAACAATGCCTTATATAGGTTTTTCAAATACAATACATTTAATAGTATTAGAATTGTTTTAATCAAATTGGTAGGAACGATAAAACAAGAAATAGAAAATGTAGGTAAAATCATAAAAAAACGAGGAGTAATAGTAAATATTTTTCCCAGTATAGCTTTTATAAAAGTAGACGGAAAAAGCCTACAGGTTTCACTACAACAACTGAAGAATGTCTGTAACAAAACGGCAAATTCTCAAATAGAAATCATCTATAAGAATTCTTCGATTATAGATATAGTAGATATAAAGTGAGAATAATTCACATAGAAAACATGTATCATCGGTACCTCATGCAAAAACAATAGTACCGATTACATGTTAGTAATGGAAAATTACGGAGCACCTGCAAAAACCTGTGTCAAGCATAGATATTTGTTAGCCTAAACAGGAAGAACTTAACATCAACAACCATTTCTATGATTTCGGCTTTCGTCATAGACTGGAGCAGCTTCTTTATTGTTGTTTTTGACATAGCAATCCGTTTTTATCCTTTTTTCGTATCGTTTTCTTTTTCCTCACTAAACGCCTTTATCTCGTCAGTAAGGAGTTTCTGCAATTTCTCTTTCGGTACTATCAACTGATAATCCGCCACTCCGATAGGCTTACCCATATCTTCAAGAGCGAGTTCCACCTCCACACGGTCTTTCTCCGCACAAAGTATGATTCCTATGGAACGGTTTTCGTCTGCACCACGTTCAAGGCGGTCAAGCAGAGAGAGATAATAGTTCATCTTGCCTGCATACTCAGGCTTGAAAGCGCCTATCTTCAAGTCGACAGCAACAAGGCAGCGTAGTCCACGATGGAAAAACAGCATATCCACCTTACTTTCTTTGCCATTGTATTCCAACACATGCTGGTTGCCAATGAATGTGAAACCATTGCCGAGTTCCATAAGGAAACGGGTGATAGCTTTTACAAGGCGTTCTTCAAGCTCAAGCTCCAAAATGGGACTTGTTACTCCCAAGAAGCCGAGATTGTAGCTGCTGCTAAACACCTCGTTGGCATACTGCGCTTGTTCGGCAGGAAGAGTGCGGTCGAAATTGTTATCTACTCGTGCCAATGCCTGGGTCTCATACATATTGAGTTTGATGGCATTGAGAAGCAAGTCGCGATTCCAGCCTTTGGTGACGGTTTCCTGCGCATAATAGAGCGTAGCTTCATCATTCAATCCCTTGCTCAACAACAGCATGTTGTGTGACCACGGCAAAAGTGCAACGCAGCGTTGCACTTTTTCATCATGCCCAGCATAACGCTCATAGAATTTCTTCATATACCACAAATTTCGAGGAGAAACACCCATCTTTGGATAGCGTTCTTTCAGGTCTGCTGACAACCGTTTTACAACGCTATCACCATACCCACTTTCAATCTTGCGTTCATGAAGCATTTGACCTATCTCCCAATAAGCGGTAGAGACATAGCCATTGACATGTCGGGCTATTTCTGTCCGAGCATGCTCAATTACTGCGACTGCGTGTCGCAGTATCTCAGCATAATCGCTACTCCCTATAGAGAGCTTGTTGTCTTTATTGCCTGTTGTCATTATATTTGCAATATTTAGATGCACATTCTAACGCAAAGGTAAGTATAATACATCACAATCTCGCAGAAACTCCGTGAAATTTACGTATATTTAGCAACTTAAAGAGGACTGCAAAACCTTGTTTTATAGGGGTGGGAAACTTTACTTTCCTATTTTATGCAAATGATCCTAAGGCTATCCATCGTTTGGTCCAAGGACTCTTTATACAAAAGGCCCTCAATGTATTCGGCTGGAATGGATGAATACCCATATTTCGCTCCAAGTACGGCACACGCCACTGCCGCATTGGTATCAGCATCGCCTCCCGCATTCACCACAGCAAGGAGCCCCTCAACAAATGAAGCAGCATGCCAGTAAGCCCAAAGAGCCACGGACAATGTGACTAAAGTATAGCCCATGTGGTCATAATCTACCAAATACTTGACATCGGATTCATCCCACGCTTTGTCCACATAGTCGCAGATCTCTACATCATACGACAGTGCCAAACTTCTTATTTGAAGAAATGTCGGAGGCTGCATACCATAAACCAATGCGTGTATAAGTTCGGACACTATCACGCACGAACCGACACATCTAGGATCGTAATGGGTGAGCCGACAGATCTGCTCTGCACAAGTCCTGACTTCCTTCGGGAAAAGTCCAACGACAGATGTACGCATCAATCCACCATTAGCCGCAGATTGGTAATTGCTCATCTTCCAAATCATGTAAGAGACATCAAACGGCTTCTCCGTATAGTCTCCCGTCATCAAGACCTTATAGGTGTGCTCACCAATACCCATAGGGATGCCGTCGGCCCATTTCTTGAAGTGCTGGGCAATATTTCTAAAATTGACACCTTGGTCCTCTATGACTGCGTCAGCAATGCACAGCATCATGTCTGTATCATCAGTCCAATCGCCAATTTTCCATCGCTTCCGATGTCTGTCCTGGTATATCTGCTTATAGTGTTGTAGTCCATGAGGATATTTCCAAGCAATATCCTCATCTATCATGAATTCCGTTCCCAATCCGAGCGCGTCACCTATGGCTTGACCATAAAGGCAACCTCTAAATCTGTCAATCGTTTTCTGCTCCATAGCCGTATGAATCTAAGTGTCGAGATAATTGATAAAAGCGAGTCCCACCGTGAAGCTTTTTTGCTTTCATTGCCTTTTTCTTATATGTAATGGAGTTGGATGGCATTGAAGCCGTTGTCGATACTTTTCCTATTTACCAATGCAAAGATACTTATAAATACTGAAACATGGCTTCTTGATCAAAAAAACTTTGAAAGAAGCGAGATTCTCGGCTTTTATTTGTACCTTCGCTCTGCGATTCAGGATTTCACGGTGTTTGCTCTCACGACACCAAGGCATGTGAAATATCTGACAGGATCATGTTCAGAGCAATCATTGGCTGCTCAGACAGGCTTAGGAAAGGCCTGATGGTAGAGTTTAGGTAACAAGGATAATAAAATGAAAATAAAGAATCTATTTTTGCTGGCATCCCTGGCCATGGTGATGCCAACGACAGCGCAAACTCCTCAGGAGGATTTCAAGCGAGACATCACGCTCTCGGGTAGTAACTATGTGGCTTATCGTGGCCCGCAGAAGGAACTGACTCCTGCGCCCAAGGGATATAAGCCCTTCTATCTGAGCCACTATGGTCGCCATGGTTCCCGCTATATGATTGGCAAGGAGGCTTACGACGTGCCTTACTTTGCTCTGCTGAAGGCGAAGCAGGAGGGCAAGCTCACTGCCAAGGGCGAAGAGACACTGGCAAAGGTGAAATTGCTTCGCGAGGAGGCAAGAGGACGCGACGGCGAGCTGACTCCGCTCGGAGCACTTCAGCACCAGGGGATAACCAAGCGAATGATGGAAAGATTTCCTGAGATCTTTGCTGGCGAGACCAATATTGAGGCACGAAGTACGGTAGTGATCCGATGCATCCTCTCCATGGAGAACGGTTTGCAGCAGATGCTCCGCATGAATCCGAAGCTCCATATCTTCCATGATGCCAGCGAGCACGACATGTACTATATGAATCATGGCGACAGATATCTTGACAGCCTGAAAAACTCGGTGGGCAGAAGGGTCGTGCAGGAGGAGTTTCTCAAGAAGCACGCCTGCTACAGCCGCGTGATGCAGGAGCTTTTCAACGACCCAGCGTGGGTGAGACAGAACATCGACCAGAGTGATCTGAACAGAAAGCTATACGAGATGGCCAGTTCCATCCAGGGCACGGAGTTGAGAGGCAAGGTCTCTCTGTATGATCTCTTCAACGAGGAAGAATTGTATCAGAATTGGGTTGCCGCCAACGCCTGGTGGCAGATGAGCTTCGGCTATTCTCCCTATACGGGCAATGTTCAGCCTTTCTCTCAGCGCAACCTTCTGATGGATATTATTGAGAAGGCTGACAGCTGCATCGCCCTCCAGCATCCTGGAGCCACCCTGCGATATGGTCACGACTCGATGGTCACTCCGCTCACCTGCCTTTTGGACCTGAACGGTTATGGCGAGGAGATCAAGGATCCGGAGAGAATCTCCTCTCAATGGTTTGACTACAAGATCACCCCGATGGCCACCAACCTTCAGTTTGTGTTCTATCGCAACAAAGCGAACGACATTCTGGTGAAGGTCTTGCTTTGCGAGGACGAGGCTACGCTCCCCATCAAGAGCGACGTGGAGCCTTACTACCACTGGAACGACTTCAAGGCTTATTGTCTGGAGAAACTGAAGGAGTATAAGAATTGAGCGGCTTAAAAACAAGCGGCTTAAGAAATAAAAAAGAGAAGCCTTTGGCTCGTTTGCCATAAGTAGTAGTCATACTACCGACATGGGAAACGGGCCAAAGGCTTCTTTCTAAAAGACTAAAAACCAAGCACGTACCGGCGCCCCGCCCAAGAGACGAATTGTCTCCCGGCGCTTAGGCATACGAATGCATACCCGTCATGAAATAGTTGACACCGAAGTAGGTGATGACGACGGCCAGGAAGGCTGCCAAGACATAGGCATGATAGCGTCGAGGACGGTCCGCCTTGACGATCGGCGTTTGGTGGAGAGGGACTGCGTAGATCATCAGCAGGATGAGGGCCCAGGTCTCTTTGGGGTCCCATGACCAATAGGCTCCCCACGATACATTGGCCCATACGGCACCGACAAAAATGCCAATGGCGAGCAGGGCGACCGCCGGATAGAGCAGGAAGCGCGAGAGGGCCGTGAGGCGCGTCAGCAGGTCGCCGTCCTTTAGCAGCAGACAGCGCAGGGCGATCAGCGCTACAAGGGCAAAGAGGGCATAGGAGAGCATGACCACGGCCACATGGATGGACAAGAGCGGCGACTGGAGCACGGGCATCAGTTGGGTGATCTGAGGACTGCCCACGGCTATCATCGACACCAGCAGGCAGAGGGTGGAGACAAGCGTGCCCAAGACCTTGAGGATCGGCATTCTCCCGGCCATCAGGAGGGACAGAAGGAGGGTGGCCCACGACATGAACAGCATGGTCTCGAATCCGTTGCTCAAAGGGATGTGACCGCTGATGTACCAGCGAAGAGCGAGAAGCAGGGTGAGGTACAGAGCGAGGAGTGCGCAGAACAAGGTATGGAGACGTCTCAGCCACTTAGCCTCCTTGCCACAAAAGGCGATGATGCAGAACAACAGACTCAGGGCAAGGCTGAAGAAGACCACAGCACGCTGGGACTGCAAGGTGTTGTAGAGCACCTCGGCTTTGAGAGAGAAAGGAGAGGGCAGCACCTGGCCGGCTTTCTCCTTCTGGAAGAGTTTGATCTTGGCAATCATGGTCTTTGCGCCATCGACATCGTTGGCCAAGATCGACTTGACGAAATAGTCCATGGCGTGATTGACAAACTGAAACTCTGCCTCGGGAATGCCTCTCGGGAGTTGCGTGCTGCCTGGGGTGTACCATTTCAGCCCACCCTGAGAAGGGAGCGGAAAGAGATGGAGCATCTCACCATTGTAGAACATCGTGACGACCTGCACCTTCTCATCCACCTCGCGAAGGGCCTTGCGCTGCGCATCGGAGAGCGTACTGTCCCCTACCCTGTCCTTGAGTTTATACTCATGCTGCGAGGTATAAAAATCGTTGACCGAAGCCCACTCGCCCTCTATGCCAAGCAGTTTCTGCACCTCCTGGCTCTTCACCCGAATGATCGGTTGCGCCTCCCATTCCGTATAGAATATCATCCAGCTCAGGAAGATCTCATTGGCAGAGAGGCCCTCCCAGGTGCTCTTGCCACACAATTTGGTGACAAACTCCGTAGCGGCAGTATTCAGCGGACAGATGCGGCCGTTGTAGAGCACAGCGACGCGCCCCATCGCATCGGCTACTTCGCTGTTGACAGGCGTGACGGAAGGTTTGGCTACCGCGGAGGAGGTGGAGAGAAGGAAGAAAAACAGGACCACGGCTCCCTTGGTAGCGACGCGATAAAGCTGGCGGATCCGCGTATGGCGCGAGACCATCGTCCATAGCAGTGCGACGAGCAGCAACAGATAGCCCATGTAGGTCACGGCAATGCCATAGGGATCATAGGACACGAGCAGCGTCGTGCCACGGAGGTCGGCGTCGTAGGACGACTGATAGAAGCGGTAGCCAGAGACCTGGCCGATATGGTTCATGGAGACCGCCAGATGCTCCGTCTTGTCGCCTTTCTCAGCCACGATGTCGGACTGATAGTCCATGACGGCATTGGTGCCGGGATAGTAGTGAACCTTGAAATCGGAGAGGGTCAAGGAGAACGGAAGATCGGTTGCTGCCCCATGCTGGTCCACATAGCTCGCCACACTGGCTCCTTGCTTCAGATGGATGGTGCCATCATGGGAAAAAAGATGGGTGACGAAGGCGCCCATGAGTATGAGCAACAAGGCAAGGTGGAGCAACAGCACGGCCATGCGCTTGTGCAACCGAGCTTTGACAATGTAATACACGGACAGGAGGGCAAGCAGCACCCATAGTGCCACGAACCACCCCGTGCCATAGATGTGCTCCTTGGCGAAGCCGACGCCTTGGAGCTTTTCCACAATAGTGGCAATCCCCATACACACCAAGAGAAGTGTGTACAGGGAAGCCATAAAATAATTGATCAATCTATTATTCACGTTGGATTACGCTATTGTATCAAACGGACTCGATGAAGAAGACGATCTGGTCGCGCTGCGTCTTGGAGAGTGCGCGGAACTTTTTAACACATTCATAGGCATCGCTCTTGCCGCCCTCCGCGGTGCAGCCATGCCACATAATGGCCTCAATGACGTTGCGTGCACGACAGTCGTGCAAGCGCTCCGTACCCGATCCACACTTGCTGGCCAGTCCACGTCCCCAGAGAGGTGTGGTGCGACACCAGCCTGTGCGGATATCGTTCTTCATGAAGAGACGGTGCTGCACCATGTCGGTGTAGGGCCATATCTTCTGATAGGGATAGCGAGGCATGTCGGCATTGGAGAAGAGGCGGTTCGGATCGCGAATCTCGTCGCTTCCCGTGGTCCACGACGGGCGGTGACAGTTGGCACAGCCGATCTGGGAGAAGAGGGCCTTGCCCGCCTTGAAGTCTTCGGTAGTGGTGTTGCGGGCCGCAGGCACAGCCAGTCCGCGATGCCAGATCATGAGGTTCTTATACTGCTCTTGCGTCATCTCGGCATCCAACTTCTTGCTGGTCAGATAGGTCTTGATGTCACTTGCCAAGTCGCCCGTATGCCACTCCGGATGTTTCTTCTCCGGGTCGATGCGGTTGATATACTCCGTGAAGCCAGCCTGGACCTCAGGGTCCTGCGAGGACTTCTCGGCATAATACTTGCCAGCGAGGTCGAGATAGTGGTAGCGGCGGTCAGGACGCGTCACGTTGGTGATGTTCCAGATGGCATTGGCGCCAGCACCGTCGAGCACAGGACCACGACTCAAGGCATAGGTGAAGCGGCGCACATACTTCGTGCCATCGCCTTGCAAGCTGTTGCTGTAGTAGCTCTTCCACGTATTGGCAGCCTGATCCCACATGGCAGGATTGAGCGTGACGTAAGGCGACTCGGCCTGCCATTGCGCCGTGATGTCTTCATCGGTAATGGCATCGAGCAAGCCCGTACCATAGATGCCGATGGTGGACTCCAGACGGATGGCGATATTGTCGTCATACTCTGCTGGCGTGATCTCCACATCCTTGCCATTGCGCTGCACATAAACGGGGGCGTAGTAGGCAGAAGCAGGGATCGTCACATCGGGATAAGTGAGGTCGTAGGTCTCGCCATCGTCAAACTTGTTGCCCCACTCGTCCGTGTAGTGCTTCCAGGCTATCTGAATCTGCGACTCGTCGATCGGAGCCTTGAAAGGCTTCACGGCCGCGGTCTGAGGCATACCAGCCACCGAGCGGATGTAGGCGTTGGTCTGCTTGTCGTAGATGACGAGAAGGTAGCCATTGCGCTCCTGGGTGGCCGAATAGGCATTTTGGCGCGCACCATGTCCGTAGCCTGGGTGGCAGTAGTTGCATCCAGGGCGCACATACACCGGGCCAAGGCCGCGGAAGGCTCCCGTGGTGTTGGTGTTGAAGTCTTTCTCGAAGAGATACTCACCCTCGTTGAAGGCCGTCACCATACCAGCATTCTCCACAGCCTGGGAAGGCTGCTTGTAGGCGGTGGAGGAGTTGTTGGTCGTGGTGCCCAACTGACCTCCGGTGAAGTAATCTTCCGGATAGTCTATCTTGGTTCCATCGCCAATCTCCCACGAAAGGGCATCGGACGTATCGTCGGAGCAAGAGGCGATAGCCATGGCACCCAGCAGGAGGCAGAGATAATGGTTATATCTTAATTTCATGTATCTTATTTCTTGATGTTCTTGATGTTCTTGTAGAGGATCTCTGCCTGGTCGCAGAGGGCCGTATAGGTCTTGACGATGACGTTATCGACGTAGTTGGCGTTGATTACCTTGCACTGCGCCTCCACGGCCTGGTTGCCGGCATAGGTCTTGAGCGTAGCGCCCAATGCCTCCAGCGAGCCGTCCAACTCTTCCAGGGCGTTGATAGCCTTCTTGGCAGAGGCATCGGTATAGTTGAGGGCAAACGGACTCTTCATGGCCTTGATGCTACTGAGGGCCGCATCCATCTTGCTCTGCACGGTCTGTGCCTGGGTCTTGAGGGTGGCGTTGCCCGCATTGAGACAGAAGTAGATGAGCGACTTATCGTTGGGCGTGGTGGCATCGACTGCTCCATACAGGGCACTCTTGCAGCCGGCTATGTTGTCATAGAAATCCACGATGCTGTTGTAGGCGTATGGCGACTCGATGTAGGAATCGTCCTGACCCGACCAGGGCAGACCGATCTTCGAGCCTGCCACCTCGCCGATGATGTCGCGCGCACCTTCGATGATCTGGATGGTGGCGTCGAGGTTGCTGGAATAATCGGTCGAGGGAGTGTTCTTGAACAGACCGCCGAAGTCCTTGTAACTGAGTCCCTCGCTGCTCACATTGCCATCGTCCTGCAACTTGTTGTGGGTCTTCAGATAGTTGAGAGTCTCATTGTATCGGGTGCCACTCTTGGCTCCCTCCCACGTGGTCTGCAGCACACAAGTGGCCTGATAGAGGTCCTTGGCCACGGCGCACACATACTGATACTCCAGGTCGGTGAGCTGACTGATGTCGCGCGGATTGCCCTGACGGAAGAGCACATACTCAATACCGTGATAGCCCAGCAGGCCCGAGTTGAGGAGGCGGACCTTGTTCTCGATGTCCGACATGATGCTCTGGTCGCGCAGCACATTGGCAAGGGCGGCTTGATCTACAGGCCAGGTGTCGGTGTGGGGATCGATGGAGTATTCGTCGGCAGCACCAAAGAGGAAGGCCTCCGACTTCTCCCAGTGGGCACGGGCCACGCGCCATTGCTGACAAGCCGCATTAAGCGCCTCCTGACTACCGGTAACCACTTCTGTCTTCACATCATCTTCTGAAGAGCAAGAGGCCATGAAGCCACATGCTCCAATGCCCAGCATGAGGGCAAAAGAATAGTTCTTGAGATTCTTCATTTTTTATCTTTTTTGTTTGGATATTACTTTGCTTGAGGAACCACTCCTTTTACTTAAGGAACCATCCCTGATAGGCAATGCTCAAGCTGATACTTGGCTCATTGTTGAACGGCTGGACGTACAAGGGACTGTCGCTGCTCAGTCCTTTGTTGTTGGGCTTCTTGAAGGCGCGATAGGCGTACTCACCCTTGATGACGATCTGCTTGATGGGGTGGTAATTGAAGCCCACGGTTGTAATATAGGGAGCGCAATGGCGGTACTGGCTCTTGTACGTGCCTGCCACCATCGAGTCGTAATGGTCGAAACGGCCGAAAAGGTACAGTTTCTGTCGGTCTCTCAGTCCTTGGATCTGCGAGAAGAGATTGTAGCCCGCCTCGATACTGTAAGCCAATGCGTTGCTGCCAATATTGGTGTTGTGGAAGGGGTTGCCGTCCTGGTACTTATGGTGTGTGGAGTTGGCCTTGTTGTAGGTCGAGATGCGGTCGGCATCGGAAAGGTGGGCATAGACCACGCTGCCTCGCACAATCCAGTTCCATCGGTTGAGTTGGAAATCGCCCGAAATGATCGAGAGTGCGCCTTTGACATCATCATAGGTGGCGCCAGGATCCTTGATAGAGTTGCGAAACGTATGACCATAATAGCCACTTACGCCCACACGAAGGCCCTTGACGGAGTAGTTGTCGACGCGTGCGGCCAGGGCGTAGGTGTTGGCTACCTTGAACTCGTAGGGGCTGGTAGCACCTGGGTGGACGAAGTTCTCGCCCGTGAAGCTCTCGGAGTTCAAACCAGAAAGGAACTGCATTTCGTATCGCCAGTCCTTGACACGTCCCCAGAACGAGACGCCCAGCTGATGCCAAGTGTTGGGCAGGATAGCGGCTTCGCCCTCCGGACGATAACAGGTAAAGAAGTTCAGGGGCTCGTGGTGGCCATTGGAATAGCCCACAGGCACGATGATCTCACCGGCCTTGACGTTGAACATTCCATTCCAGAAAGCCTTGTTCAACCAAAACTGCTCGAGCGCCACCTCGCCACCTTTCTCCGTCTCGGCCTCATACTCGCCTGACTCTTCCGCTTCTACTTCCACGGCCGTCTCGTTGCCGCCGTGTTCAAACTCCACCTCGGTGCCAAACGTCCAACCGTGGCCAAAGTCATAGCCCAAGTTGAACGTGACATGGGGAAGGTCAAAGCGCCCGTGGCTATTGTCGTCCTTGTAGCGTGCGGGGGCATTGTATCTGTTGAAACTCTGACTATAGAAATTTCGGGACATCACCGCTTCGCCATAACCTCCAAGGCTCAAACGGGAGAGGGCTTTCTCTACTTTGCTCATACGGACGGTGTCGGCCACCTGCCTTGTGGCTCCCGTCACAGCATCCACAGACTGTGCCATACATACGGTTGCACTGGCTGCACACAGCACGATGGACATTACTTTTCTAAACATAATTTGTGGTTTATTCTTTTTTTGGTGCAAAGGTATGGGTTAGTTGACGGGAGCACAATACTCAAATATGGTGATTTTGACACATCAACCCGCTACACCCATACTCAATTCGCGTGAGTTGCTCTTCACGCATCACGAGGAGGAACCTACCGTGCTGAGCACGCGAGCAACCGTCCTTGCCCAAGGATAATCGAGTTTGAGGAGGCAAAAGAGTTAGGTCCTGAGTTGAACAGCAAAGGCACTTAACAATGATTAACTTGACAGGCGTGCTTTCCTCTGATTATTATTTGTAAATTTGCCACATATAAGCATTTTACAGTTGCCAACCCATCAATACGTTTCCACTCATGAGATACCTTGATCCAAAAGCCGACCTCACATTCAAGAAGATATTCGGTGAGCACAAAGACCTGCTCATCAGTCTGCTCAATGCCTTGCTGCCTTTGGCAGACGATGAGCAGATAGAGAGTGTGGAGTATCTGTCGCCAGAACTCGTGCCCGAAACCTACGTCGGGAAAAACAGTATTGTGGACGTGAGGTGTCGCGACGTCAAGGGCAGACAGTTTATCGTCGAGATGCAGATGCTATGGACGGAGGCGTTCAAGCAGCGCGTCCTCTTCAACGCCTCCAAAGCTTTCGTACGACAACTGGATAAGAAGCGCAAGTACGAATTGCTGCAACCCGTCTATTCGCTCAACCTCGTCAACGAGACGTTTATGAAGGACTATCCCGATGAGTTCATACACAACTATAGCGTGGTGCATGAGCTCCATAGCGACGAGATCATAGAAGGTCTCCACTTCACCTTCGTAGAACTGCCCAAGTTTCAGGCCCACTCCCTCAAGGAGAAGAAAATGGCCGTGCTATGGCTACGATTCCTTACGGAGATCGACGAGCAGACAAAGCAAGCGCCACAGGAGCTTTTGGACAATCCCGAGACCTGCAAGGCGCTAAAGGCCGTGGAGGAATCGGCAATGACCCAAAACGAGCTCCTCGCCTATGAGGACTTCTGGGACAAACTCGGAGCAGAACGCCTGCTGTTTGTAGACTCCAACAGAATCAACAGGGAGGAAGGAAGAGCAGAAGGAAGAGCAGAAGGACGGGCAGAAGGAAGGGCCGAGGGAATTATAGAAGGCTGCGCCAAAGTGGCCAAAAACTTATTGAACCTTGGAATGGCCTTGGACGAGGTTGCCAAGGTCACAGGATTGGACATCGAAACGATTGAAAAAATGAAATGACGAGGAGTCGCCCAAGACAGATCGTGGAAAGGTGAGGATTTTCAATTATCGGTAGGAAGCAAACGGATTTCATTCGACCTCCTACCGATATTTTTTGCTTTTACAACACTAAACGTCAATAGTTACCGCCCAGCCTCATCTCATATTCTTCGATATTACTTTATACCCAAACCGGGCTAAAACAGTTTGTCCACATCCACCGACAACCCCACCTGTAGGGCAATGCCATCAGTAAGCGGACAATTGAGGTAGTAATACTGGGGGCGATAATTGAAAAGATTGTCGAGAGCCGCCGTCACCTTGACCGCAGGTCCAAAACGCAGCACCAGCGATAGCTTCCATATCGTGTAGGCTGGGTATGAGACATTCACCATTCCCGCGCTCACGTCATAATAGTTCTTATACTCCACGTTGTCCGTACCTGAGAGGATGCGGCCATTGAGCCCGATATTCAGGCCATACGATTTGTAGAAAGCGACAAGCCATCACTTCTTGAGATACTTCTTCCCATTGATGATGACGACACCCTTGGTGTAATCACTGACGCGCTGTCCTGCGAGGTTGTAAGCCTTGCCATCATAGGCACGCGTCGCACGGAACGAGTCGTCGGCGGTCACGCCATCAATGGCAGTGGCCTCTACCTGGAATGTGGAAACGATACCGAAAGGCATGGCACCCATCTGGAAAGTATTGACGATCGACTCCACGTTGGAGCCATCATACTTCACGAAAATGTTGTTGTCGCGCTCACTATTGAAGGCATAGTCGCCGTCCATCGTTTTCGTTCCACCCTGCATGGCGGTGAAATGGAAACTCAGGCCGTCGCCCTTGTAGTCGCGGTAGAAGCCGCCTCGGGTCTCGTCGTAGGTCAGTCCCTTCACGACGTATGAGCCGAGGGTGAGGTCGCCCATGATGGTCCCTTCGAGGGCGTAGGTGGGAACTTCCACATCCACTTTCTCCACATTCCCATCCATATATTTGCGCACCTGGTAGGTGACGCTCTTATTATCATAGGTATAAGCCCCGCCGACCGAGACGCTGATGCCACCCGACACCGCCTTGACATAGTACGACTTGATGGTGTAGGTCATTTCGAGGGGCATCTTGCCATACTTGAAGACAGCAGTCAGCGAGAGCGCATGATCGGCCATATTATAAGTGCCCGAGAAAGATGTGCCCGTGATGGTCTTCTCCTCTCCTCCAACTGTCACGGAAGAGGAGAACGGCTGCTGCGCAAAGGTGATGACGTGGTCGACTCCCATCGAGAATTTGAGATCGCGGATGGTAAACGAGGGAATGGTCTGCATTCCTTTCATGGCAGGCAGGGTGATGTGCCCTGTCTCCATGTCAGCCATCTCAAAGAGTATGGTGTCGCTCGGATTGTCATTGCTGGTCGATGAGACAGACATATTGGATGCGCCCACAAACTTCATGGGACCGTGCATCTGTCCCATCATCGTCGTTGCCACAAAGAGGGCAGCGAGAAGGGTAAAAAACTTTTTCATTGTCTTACGTTGATTTTTATTTTATTCTATTCTACTAATCTACTTTTTCATTTTATTACTGTTGACTTTCCCTTGCATTATAGAGCCAATAGCCCACTACCAGCAGGATGAAGACCACGAGGATAGCGACCATCTCCACGACATGATGGAGCGGATCAACCCATATCTCCTTGAAAAAACCATTGCGCCCGGCTATTTCCACAAATGACCAGAAGACAATGACGATGGCATAAGCCATGCGCAGGCTTCGGCCCCAACTGCCGATGCGCAGTTGGCGTTTGAACATCAGTGCCGATCCTATCAGGCAGACCACGGCGATGATGTAGGTCACAGGGTGATGATCGCCCAGAAACACGGGGTCGTAGCAGAACATCAGCAGTAGATAGAGGCCCCACATCATGACGTTCCATTCCATAAACATGACGATACTCGCATGATGGGCCATCGGCCTCAGTTCCACACGGTTCTTCAGGCCGCAATGGTTTTGCACCCATTGGATGAAGAGGCAGCCGCTACGAGTGCAGAAGACATAGAGGAGAACTATCATCATCCACATGCCAAACGTCGCAGGCATGATGAGGTATTCGGGGCGCGAGCCACGGATCTCCTTCAGTTCAGCACGGGAGAAGTCTTCAAGGGGAGTGCCGTTGATGGTGAAGGTGTGATGGACCGCCACACCATCAACATACTGGCTGATCGTCTCCACGACACCATTGCCCACCAAGTCGCAGTGGACACCATAGCGCTGGGCGTAATAGGCAAGGAGAAACTCCACCCAGCCTGTCCAGAAGAGCAATGCCCCCGCAAGTCCGAAGCAGGTTTGCCGGGTGTCGCCCTTGACGAAAACACCCCAGATCGTAATGACAAGCCCCATAAACCCCATGGCAAAAGCCGAATAATGGAGCGCGGTAGGGGTAAGAAAATGCTCCATCAGAATCATCAGCGCATGGCCAAGTGGCATGAGTAGCAGGACGATAAGGATAGCACCCAGTGCCTTGCCTGGGTATTTTTTCTCTTTCATTCTTTGTCGGTTAAGTTGATTAAAATGTATACATCCTATTAGCTCCCGAGCGATATCAAGGACAGACAGTCACTCCCCCTTGTATGGTTCTTCCTCGAAAGCGGGTGCAAAATTACTGCTTTTGGACATTCGACACAATACCCAAAAATGGTGATTTGGGCGAATGGACTTTTTATGGCAAGACCCTCATGCAATTACCAGAATGACAAGGAAAACACCAAAAAGAAAGGCGAAGGTTTGCAGGTCTCATGAAAAACATGTACCTTTAGCCTCGAAAAGAAAAAGAACAAACGAATGAGATACGGAAGAAAATGGATGGCAGCAGTCGCCATGGGCCTGCTGAGCCTCAACGCGATGGCGCAAAAGCTGACGGAATATGTCGATCCGTTCATCGGTACGACCAATTTCTCGGTATGCAACCCCGGGGCAGTACTGCCCCACGGCCTGATGTCGGTCGTTCCCTTCAACGTGATGGGAAGCGACCTCAACACGTATGACAAGGACGCAAGGTGGTGGTCCGCGCCCTATGAGTACCACAACAAGTACTTGACGGGCTTCGCCCATGTCACCCTCAGCGGTGTGGGATGTCCCGAACTGGGCACACTGTTGACAATGCCGACGAGCGGAAAGCTCTCTGTCGATTATCACGACTACGGATCCGAATACGACGGCGAACAAGCAAGACCGGGCTACTACGGTGTCAACCTGAAGAAGTATGGCATCCGTGCCGAAGTCACCTCCACACTCCGTTCCTCACGCGAACGCTTCACCATGCCGAAGGGCGAAGGACACCTGCTGCTCAACATCGGAGACGGACTGACCAACGAAACGGGTGGCATGGTGCGGCGCGTCAACAACCAGGAGATAGAGGGCATGCGCCTGCTCGGCACTTTTTGCTACAACCCGCAGGCTGTCTTCCCCATCTACTTCGTCATGCGCGTCAACAAACTGCCCAAGGAGCAGGGGGCATGGAAACAGCAACCCACGCGACAGGGCGTAAAAGGTGAATGGGATCCTGACAACGGACGACTGAAACTATACAAGAACTACACCCGCGAACTGGCTGGAGACGGTATCGGCTACTACTACTCCTTCGACTGCGAGGAGGGGGAGCAGGTGGAGGTCAGCATGGGCGTATCCTTCGTCAGCATAGAAAACGCCCGCGAGAACCTCGACCGGGAGCAACCGCAGGGCACGACTTTCGAGCGCATCGCTCAGCAAGCCGACAAGGAATGGGAGCAGACGCTTGGGCGCATCTCCGTCAAGGGCGGCACGGATGCACAACGCCGCATATTCTACACGGCTCTCTACCATACACAGCTCCACCCGAATATCCTGCAGGACTGCAACGGCGACTACCCTGCCATGGAGCAAGGCGAGACGCGCAACACCAAGGACAACCGCTACACGGTGTTCTCACTCTGGGACACCTACCGCAACGTGCATCAGCTCCAGACCTTGCTCTTCCCCGACAAGCAGACGGACATGGTACGGTCAATGATCGCCATGTATGACGAATGGGGATGGATGCCGCGCTGGGAACTGTTCGGACGCGAGACCTGGACCATGGAGGGCGACCCCGCCATCCCTGTCATCACGGACACCTGGCTGAAGGGACTACGCGACTTCGATATCGACAAGGCGTATGAGGCTTTCCGCAAGAGTGCGACACTCCCTGGGGCTGAAAACAAGATGAGACGCGACATCGATCCATACATCAGCAAAGGCTACATCCCGCTCGGTGTGTTCGCCCAGGACAACTCGGGAGACAACTCGGTATCGCACGCATTGGAATATTATGTTGCCGACAATGCCCTCTCGCTTCTGGCCGCAGACCTCGGACACAAGCAGGACGCACAGATCTTCCGCCAGCGAAGCCTCGGCTACAAGCACTACTACGACCCGGCAACGGGTGTCTTGCGCCCCATCAATGGCGACGGATCCTTCCTCACGCCCTTCGACCCCAAGGATGGTGCCAACTTCTCCAACGCACCGGGCTTCCATGAGGGATCGTCGTGGAACTACACTTTCTACATACCCCACGACGTTGGCGGACTGGCCAAACTGATGGGCGGACAACGGAAGTTTATCGACAAGCTCCAGTCGGTCTTCGACAACGATCTCTACGATCCAGCCAACGAACCAGACATCGCCTATCCGTACCTCTTCTCCTACTTCAAGGGTGAGGCGTGGCGCACACAGCGAGAGGTCTTGCGCCTGTTGGAGCGCTATTACAAGGACCAACCCGATGGCATCCCGGGCAATGACGACACGGGAACGATGTCGGCATGGGCGATCTTCTCGATGATGGGCTTCTACCCTGATTGCCCAGGATCACCCTACTACACGCTCACCACGCCTGTCTTCGATGAAGTGACAATCCACCTCGACCCGAAGTATTACCCGCAGGGCGACATCACCATCACGACCACACACGGCAAGGGAACGGGCCGCTACATCCAGTCTATGTCGCTGGGTGGAAAACCGCTTCATAGCTACCGCATCTCCCATGCACAACTGATCGGAGGCCGCCATCTGACGATGCAGGTGGGAGACAGAAAATAAGGCCAGAAAGGCAAAGGTTTTTCCTACCTCTCACAACACGCAGACCGCCCCGCCCCGAGCCTGACGGCTTGGAGCGGGGCGGTCGCAATCATGGAAAGTCCCTACAGACTACACGTCGTATTCGAAGGTGAAGATCTTCTCCGTGTTGATCGAGTTGCCCACCGTACAACCGCGATGGGTGAAAGCCTCAAGGCGTTTGCGCTTCTTCTCGGGCACGTCCTGGCCAAAATGGAAGTGGATGGCAATGCGCTCTACCACACTATGGGCAGCGTCGAAGCCGATCTCCTTCAGCTCGGCATACCATCCCGTGGTGTCCACATCTTCCTTGGCAGCTCCCATCGAAGCCGTGGTCAACGCACATGCCATCAGCGACTGGGCAAACAGCACTACGGGGGTGGGATACTCGCCTACACCTCCCTGCTCTGCAGGGACGTCGGTGTGGGTCAATTCTCTCTCGTTCTGAATCTCCATGCGGAACTGGCCCGCATTCTTTACTGTGACCATAAGCTCATTTAATTTGGTTATTGACAGAATGAAAAATACAAAAAACGTGCCACAGCGTCACAGACCATCTTCTAAAGCGACAAAGCAGACAGTTTGGCCTGCCAAATATTCATATCGAAAACGGGCAGAACGCTATTGCGCACTGCCCGTTTCGGATTTCGAGAATCCGGTCTTTCGACTCCGCCACTGCTTGGAGGGATGCGTCTCGCGACGTTGTTCCCACATACAAGCGGCGGTGTTATCCAGTTTTCAAACAATCAAATTCACCTCTCAAACTAATTTCACCTATTATAAGCGAAAACGGGCACGCTTGCCGTCTATCTTACCTTAAATGATTAACAACTAAAAACCTATAAAAATCAGTTACTATTAAACTAAACTCTATGCTTTATTGACGGTGCAAAGGTAGGCATTATTCCGTTGGCAAGAGACTATTTCCTCATAAAAAGTGCATGATTCGCTCAAATTTTGACCTAAATCAACATCTATAAAGTATTCCACCAGCCACAACTGAAGACCCGCGAGAAGCCGGGAAGGCCCCGCAACATCTTTACAAAGCAGAAAGAAAGGTTTCATTCCATAATAGTAAAGGATTTTTAAAGCATTTTGTTTTTCGGTTTCTAAACTTATTGCTAACTTTGTAGCGCATTTTATACAGAGGACAAGAATGACGGGTAAGAACTTTTTTGAAAAGCTTTTCAGCACCTATGTCGCAGGCCATGTCACCGCCATCGCCATCGTCGTTGCCTTGCTTTGCATCGGCGTGAAGTACGGCGTGGCCTACTATACCCACCACGGCGAATCATTCGTCGTGCCCAACGTCGTGGGCATGCAGCTCGAAGAAGCGGAGAAAAAGATGTCGGAAGCCGGGCTCCAGCTCGTCGTGCAGGACACCAACTACGTCAGGACAATGCCTCCCGACTGCGTACTGGAGCAGAGTCCGGGACAAGGCAAGCGCATCAAATCGACCCATATCGTCTATGTGACCATCAATGCGGCCAATCCTCCCGCACTCGTCATGCCCGACCTGGCCGACAACAGTTCCTACCGTGAGGCACGCGCCACGCTGCTCGCCATGGGATTCAAGACCGTCGAGCCCAAATACACACCGGGAGAGAAGGACTGGGTCTATGCCATCCTTGTCAATGGCAGACGCGTGGAGGTGGGAGAACGAATCCCTGCCGACGCTACAATTGTCATACAGGTAGGCGACGGCACCCGACTACCCTCCGACACGCTCAACAATGCGTCCGCGGAGAACGAGTATGAGGAGGTGGAAGAAGAAGTGCCTACCTACGAGGAGGACTACGAGATCATAGAAGTGCCCATCGACGAGGTGCAGCCTGAGGACGAAATCCTCTCAGGCGACGTGGCACCGTCACGCCCCTCACAACATTCGGGGGAGTAGCCACGGAAAATGACCTCAGGGAGTAGTTTTCCCTACAGTATATATAATAAGGTATAAAGGAAATGGAAGAAGAACGAATCGACGACGAACTGCTGGACCTTGACGACGTACTGGCGCCAGAGGAGGCCTCCAGCGATACCGGACAGCTCTACGAGCACTTCCGCGTGGAGGTCGATAAAGGGCAGGAGCCGGAGCGCATCGACAAGTATCTCTCCGTGAGGATGCAGCACTCAAGCCGCAACCGCATACAGAAGGCCGCCGACGCTGGATCCATCCACGTCAATGGCACGCCGGTAAAGAGCAACTACAAGGTACGCCCAGAGGACGTGATTACCTTGATGCTCCACCAGCCGAAGCACGACACGAGCATCGTGGCGGAGGACATTCCGCTTGACATCGTGTATGAGGACGACCAGCTGATGGTCATCAACAAGCCTGCGGGCATGGTGGTGCATCCTGGAGCTGGCAACTTCCACGGCACGCTCATCAATGCCGTGGCGTGGCACATGCGCAACGTGCCGTCCTTTGACGCCAACAACCCCGAGGTGGGACTGGTTCATCGTATCGACAAGGACACCAGCGGTCTGCTGGTGGTGGCCAAGACGCCTGAAGCCAAGACACTGCTCGGCAAGCAGTTCTTCCACAAGACAACCCACCGTAGCTACATCGCGCTTGTCTGGGCCAACTTTGTGGAGGAAGAAGGGCGCATAGAGGGAAATATCGCCCGCGACGTGCGCGACCGTCTGCGCATGGCCGTCTTCCCTCCCGACTCGGAGACGGGCAAGCCAGCCGTGACCCATTGGCGCGTACTCGAACGCTTCGGCTACACGACGCTCGTGGAGTGTATCCTCGAGACAGGACGCACACACCAGATCCGCGCACACATGCGCCATATCGGCCATCCGCTCTTCGGCGACGCACGCTATGGCGGCACGGAGATCCTGCGCGGACAGCGTAGCAGCACCTACAAGGCGTTCATACAGAACTGCCTTCGCATCTGCCCGAGACAAGCCCTCCACGCACGCACACTGGGCTTCGTCCACCCCACGACGGGACAGCAGATGGATTTCACGTCGCCCTTGCCAGCCGACTTGGAGCAACTGCTCGCAAAATGGCGGGGCTACATCAATGGCACGACGCAGGACACCTTCGTCGAGCAATAAATATGAACTTCAAGACAAAGTATAGATAGATGAAGAATTTAAAGAGAACTATCGCGATTGTGTGCGGCGGAGACTCCTCCGAACACGACGTTTCCCTCCGCTCTGCGCAGGGACTCTATTCCTTTTTCGACAAGGAGCGCTATGATGTCTATATCGTAGATGTGCGCGGCACCGATTGGCGCGTACAGCTTCCTGGCGGCGAGGAGGCAAAAATCGACCGTAACGACTTTTCATTCGTCAAGACTGACGGCACCGCCGTCGTCTTCGACTATGCCTATATCACCATCCACGGACAACCTGGCGAGAACGGCCCCATGCAGGGCTACTTCGACTTGATACACGTCCCCTACTCCACGAGCGGCGTGCTGGTCGAGGCCATGACCTTTGACAAGTTTGTGCTCAACCGCTACTTGGGCAGCTTCGGTATCCATGTGGCTGATAGTGTGCTGCTCCGCCGCGGCGAGACATACAACGAGGAGGAGATCGCCAAGCGCATCGGCATGCCTTGCTTCGTGAAGCCAGCCAACGACGGCAGCAGCTTCGGCGTGTCCAAGGTGAAAAACGCCGATCAGCTGGAACCAGCCTTGCGCGTAGCCTTCATGGAAAGTAGCGACGTGATGGTAGAGGCTTACCTCGATGGCACAGAGATCACACAGGGCATCTACAAGACGCGCGAGCGCAGTGTCCCCTTCCCCATCACCGAGGTCGTCACCACCAACGAGTTCTTCGACTATGACGCCAAGTACAACGGACAGGTGGACGAGATCACGCCAGCGAGAATCAGTCCCGAGACGGCAGAGCGCGTCACCGAAATCACCAGTCGCATTTATGATATCCTCCATGCCAACGGCATCATCCGCATCGACTACATTATCACCCACGACGCGGAGGGCAACGAGGTCATCAACATGCTGGAGGTGAACACCACCCCGGGCATGACGACGACGAGCTTCATACCGCAGCAGGTGCGTGCGGCAGGACTCGACATCAAGGATGTGCTGACTGAAATCATAGAGAATCAGTTCTGAACTGCATGCTCATGAATCTTCCGACTGCTCCCGCAACGGAGTTTTCATGAACAGTCCAGGCTAAAAACCATTCCGCTCCCCGCCTGCTTCAAAGCGGACGGGGAGAAGGCGGCACAAGCCATATCATCTATTCAAAAACCTTTCAACTACATCTCGACTATGATTATCCCAGAAGAATTCAACGACATCCGCCCATACGAGCCGGAAGAGCTGCCCGCAGTGTACGACCGTCTGGTGCAGAACCCGCAGTTTCTGCAGATGGTATCATTCCTCTTCCCAGAGGCTACGCCCGAGATCATCTCACAGAAGATGCACGAGTGCAAGACGAACATGGACTTCCAGCTCGTCTTCGCCTACCGCTTTCTGAAGAAGCTCATCTCCAAGGCAAGCACAGGTCTTGACATGGACGTGACGGCGATAGACAACAAGCACAACTATACGTTCATGAGCAACCACCGAGACATCGTGCTCGACTCGGCCTTGCTCGACGTGCTGCTCATCGACCACGGCTTCGAGACCACCTGCGAGATCGCCATCGGCGACAACCTGCTGTCCATCCCCTGGGTGCTCGACGTGGTACGCCTCAACAAGTCGTTCATCGTCAAGCGCGGCCTGATGGCCCGCGAGCGCCTCCAGGCAAGTCAGAAACTCGCCCGCTACATGCACTTCGCCATCTCCGAAAAGCATCAGAACCTCTGGATCGCACAGAGGGAGGGACGCGCCAAGGACTCCGACGATCGCACGCAGAAGGGCATCCTGAAGATGCTGGTCCTCGGCGGGGAGGGCGACGTGCTCGACCGCCTCGTCAATCTCCACATCGTGCCACTCGCCATCAGCTATGAGTACGACCCCTGCGACTTCCTCAAGGCACAGGAGTATCAACTGAAGCGCGACGATCCCAACTGGAAGAAAGGGCCGTACGACGACATCATCAGCATGCGGACGGGCATCCTCGGACTGAAGGGGAAAATCCACTATCATGTGGCAGCCTGCATCGACGACTACCTCAATGGTCTCCGTGAGCAGAAACTCAGCAAGTCGGACTTGCTGGACACCATCTGCACCCACATCGACCACGAGATCCACCGCAACTACCGCCTCTATCCCAACAACTACATCGCTATGGACGAGCTGGACGGCACAGACCATACCGACCACTACACGGAGGACGATGTGCGGAAGTTCAAACTCTATATCCAAAGCCAATTGGCCAAGATCAAGATTCCCAACAAAGACGAGGAGTTCTTGCGCGAGCGACTGCTCACCATGTATGCCAACCCGGCACGCAACTACATCGAGGCAGCCAGAGGATAAGACCTGCTTTCCCATTCCCTACCCCACTCGTGCGGGGGCTGGGAATGGGATTTTTCATAGACTACACCAACCACATCCATGCGCTTTTCTGAGTTTTTCGTCATCCATCATTCCGACCGCAAGGTGCTGACTTTTCTCCTTGCGCTGGCTACCATCCTTGTCGTCCTGATCTATCTGACGGGCAACGATGGCGGGGAGACCGTGCTCACCGCAGCCGACAGCCTGGCTGCCGAAGAGCAACCAGGATATGGAAAGGGACGGCAGGCTCCTCCCTATCGTGCCTATCAGACGCAGGATGGACGGCAGATAGAACTGTCGCCGTTTGATCCCAACACGGCAGACAGCACTCAACTACTGCGCATCGGTCTCCAGCCGTGGCAGGTCCGTGCCGTCTATAAGTATCGTGCAAAAGGCGGCGTCTTCCGTACACCTCACGACTTTGGACGTCTCTATGGCATGACGCGTAAGCAATATGAGGAGTTGGAACCCTACATCTGCATCGGCGACGACTACCAGCCAGCCTACACGCAGTTTGCATCGCGGGAGGAGGAAGCGCGCGAACGTTACGAGGCGTACAAAGCCTCCGACCAATATGTGCCCTACCAAAAGTATGACCGCGACACCGTGCGCTATCCTGTGAAGCTGCGACCTGGCGAACAGGTCGATTTGGCCATCGCCGACACCTCGCTTCTAAAGAAGATTCCAGGCATCGGAGCGGGCTGGGCACGACGCATCGTCAACTACCGCAACCGCCTAGGTGGCTTCTACAACGTCTGCCAGCTACGAGACCTTGACGGCTTTCCCGCCGAAGCGCTCCCCTTCCTCACCCTCCGGGGCGAGAAAATCACAAAACTCAACATCAACCAACTCTCGCTGAGCCAACTCCGCAAGCACCCGTACATCAACTACTTCCAAGCCAAAGCTATCTGCGACTATCGGAGGCTCAAAGGTCCATTGCATAGCCTTGACCAGCTCCGCCTCCTACAAAAGGACTTTCCGCCAGAAGCCATCGATCGGCTGCGCCACTATGTCACCTTCTGATTGCACAAGGATAGCTTGCAAAATCTTACCATAAACTCCAACCAGAGAATCAATTACTCATCCTTTCCACGCATACAGTAGACTGCGCAAGGTTCTTGCTCCCTTCTGAGAAAACAACTTCTTGTTTATCCTTGCCTTATAATTGGACAAATCTGTTCCATAGGAATCAAATATTCGTTTTATCTGGTAATCAGAGAAACGCATTCTTATCAATACGGCAATTCTTTTTTCTTTATCTGTCAAACCAGACGCACTCAATAGCAACATAAACTTAGAGTCAATTTTTGCCATTTCCAATAACAGACGATGCCAATCTTCTGCTGTGACAGAACAAGTTCCACCTATCACTTGATCTGCACATTCTTGAAATTTCGTCAATAATTCTTCAGATATAGTTGTTATAGGATTTTCCTCCGACAGACGTAGTCCTTTATCTTTCAATTGTACTGTAATCGACTCTAATTCAGCCTGATGTTTACGGAGCATTTCTTCTTTATCTTCTTTCAATCCTTCTATTATCTGTAGAGTTCTGTCATAATCCTCCATCAAACAACAGAGCTCCAATTGTTTCTTTTTTCGATACAGATTTATTTTGTAAAACACGCCTATAATTATAAAAAATAGGATAACGGCAAACAACATATACTTTTTCTCAGCTATCTCTGACTGCAATCGAAGCTCTTCTGCCTTTTGCTTATAACTTGAGTAATCATACATAGCCTTGAGCCTTGCTATCTCTGCAGCACGAGACTTAGCGTGAGCAGAGTCATTAGCTTCGCAATATAAATCTGCGTATTTGCCTATAGAGTCACGATTTCCAATAGTGCGATACAAGGACAACAATCCTTTATAGCCTGCCTCAAGATTGTTGATATCATGCTTGAATCGTAAAAGGCGTCGGTATTGATACTGGGCAGAATCCACCTGTCCAACTGCCTCAAATAGACGTCCTTTTACAAAATAATAGATTTCTCTACCAGACTCTATATTTCCCAAAGAATCAAACACTCCAGACTCTCTTTCAAAAACAGCCATGTTGGATCTTGCCTTATCATATTTCTTTTGCAAAAGATAAGCATCAATAGACATATAAAGCACTTCTGCGGCGCGCTCTTGCATACCTAAGGACAAATACTGCTTGCGAACTTCTTCCGTGATTTGTATCACACTGTCCATATCACCCAACTTAAAATAAGGATTAACCCTTAAGTAATTATAAGTAAGGGCTAGCAAAGAGTCGCCACCCATTTTTGCACAATTCTCAGCAGCCTTCAACTCTTGCAACTCAAACTGGACCAGATTTTGGTTACGATAAATATTATCTAACTGTGAATGCACTTTGCTTAATTGCACATAGTCAACATCCGTTCTAGAAGATGGTTTAAGGTCAAGACAGTTGTTAAAACACTCTATAGCCATTGTTTCATTTCCTGAAACAATGTATGAACGTCCCAACAAATAAGTAGCAAGCAAAGCCTCATTGTACGAACCACGACGTTGATAATAGTCAGCTATAGCCTTAACGGTATCTTCCGCATCAAACGAAAGATCAAGAATATTTTGACATTTAAGTCGAAGTAAACCATACCGCATCCTGTCTTCCATATTAAAATCCATCGACTCCTTCCGGCACTTCTGTAGAATGCCATAGACAGAGTCTGGATTTGTTTCCACGGCTAGCTCTAATTCTCCAAGACGATGGCTCTGGCTGTGTTGGCAACTCACCGCCAAAACAACCATGGTAATAGTAATTATTAATATCTTATACATAACTTCTCTTTTAGAAAGGATAGTGTGTACAAATTCCTCTAGTAAAAACTAAGCAGGCCATACACCAATTAGCTGCTGCAAAGGTAATACATTTTGTTTGAAAGAACGCATATTCACATCTAAAAGAACAACTCACAAGAATCTGATTATATTCTTTAAAATCACTAATTATCAATGCTTTACAACAAAGAACTCATCCTTTTGTGAGTTTTTCTCACATGGATTATTTGCCAGTTTCCGTAGGTACTTTTACCTTTGCAACCATAAAACAATTTTAGCAAGAAAAAATGAAAAAGATTATTATGACACTAATCGCTGTCGTGACTTTCAGTAGCAGCTCAGCTAGAGCTGATGCATGGCCTGTTGTAAATCACACAATCCAAGCAGAAGGTACACCCATTGTTTTTAATATTTGTATTGATACAACAACGTGCAATATCCGTCTACCCAAAACGCCAGTATTAACACCTTATGTATGTCAAAACTCCTACACGTTAGAGTTTATTTCCGGTTGTTCTGGGTCTACTATCATCTTAGTAGACGAATCAGAAGTTGAGATTTTGTCTGCCTATGCCACAGGAGAAAGGCAATCTATAAGTCTTCCGGATTATTTACAAGGTAAATACTACCTTCTAATTTACCGTGGTGACTATTGTTTTAGGGGAATAATACATCTTACATAACAAACCATCGAATTTAAGTTAACAACATATACAACTTTTTTATTCACTCATTATGAAGAATTTATTTATTATTTTCATCATTACTATTACAACAACATGCATGCTTACCAGTTGTAATCAAGAAGATTGCTCTACATTGAAACCAATGGAAGCACCCCATGACAATCGTGCATACGAACAATTATCTGCGTCAATAATTGCGATAAACTCTAAATACAAAATACAGAACTCGACCTTTGACAATGGAGATTTGTTTTATGCAAAAAAACGCAAGGGATTTTTTCATTGGTTAGGAAGAATTTTCACGACGATCGCAGGAGATGTTGCAGGAAGTATTTCTCTAGGGCCAACTGGCAATAATTACAACTTAAGACAAGGGATTGACACTTCTATAACTATTTGGAAATTATGGGAAGACAAGAAAACGGAAGAAAAAGACACGTCTAAAACACGCATTAATCACATTGGCGCTGAGAACAAACCCACAATTAAAATTAATACAGATGCTATTCCCAAAATTAATGGTCAGTATATAGAAGACAATGCAGGCTACATTCATAATGCTGTAATTATAAACCTATACAAAGAATATGGAGATTCTTTAAAAGAGTTATCTGCATCAGATATAGACAACATCATCAACAAAGAATACCACAAAGTTATAAACGAAGCAGGATTGATCCATTCAACTAACAATCACACTAACGAAATCAACAAATATGTTGTTGATAGGATTTGCGCACTTGTGTCACAATGCTCTGATGTTGAAGAAATTATCATGGTTTTAAAAGCTGAATATCCTGAATGTGCGAAAGAATTAGAAGTTTTGGAAATTGTAATGAATAATATAATAAATGAGAACATGGAAGTTGAAAACCTTGACGACTACACTAATGAAGTCGTCAATACGATTAATGGCTCCCAAATACCCACCAACAGTAAAGATGTTATCAAAGCTACTGTTAGCATAACAAGCGCAAGCAGTCAACTTTGGACACCATAAAGCTATATGAAAAAATACTATTTACTTCTCATATTGCTCACCGTATCACTACAAGTGTACTGCAAGACCATTAGGGGAGAGGTGGTGGACAGCTTAGGCCTTCCTGTCCCCTTCTCCACTATTGTCGTGGACCATTCTCAAAAGATAGGCACAACGAACAAGTACGGAAGGTTCGTTTTAGAGGATGTTTCTTCGGACAAATGCCTGCTGACAGTGTCAAACATCGGGTACGAAACAAAGCATATAATTGTACCCCAAGGAGACGATGACCTCTTCCTACAAATATCCTTGAAGGAACAAGTCGTCCAACTGGCAGATGTGGACGTGGTGTATGGAGACATCACATCATTGATCCTAAAGAAGATGGAAAACGTCAAAATGCTCAGAGAGCAACTACCAACATTTGAAGCCGTGGCCGAATGTCAGATCACCTCTATAGGAAACCTCAAAGAGTTCCCTTCTGATCTCCGCAGCCTACTAAGAAGCTTCCTGGCACTTGCGGGCTATAAAAAAATCTTTCAGTCCATGGAGCGGAATCCAGATCTGACCCTGACTATCAGAAAAGACATCAGATTTAACAAAGGCAATTATACGATGGGGAAAGGAGAATTGGTCTCATGCTCTGGCAATATCAGCGAGGAAGAAAAAACCTCATTCCTCAAGAAAAAGTGGGGGTTTAAAGAGAACCTATACGATTTCATTTACAACTCGTTGCGCCATCAGGCCAAAAGAAAGGCCAAGCACAACAAAAATGGGACGACCACGGATATCCTGAGCTATTCAGGAACATACAAGGAAAATGACAAGACCATTCACATTCTGAAATCTCCCAACATGGAATATCACATCGTAGCTGACTCCTGGCAGGTATATAGAATGTCATTCCAAGACAAAGCTACAAGAAGCATCATCGAATGTCACGAATATCAGCGAGGAATATACCTACCCGTCTCCTCACACAACGAGAGCATCTACGAATTAGATGCCACCCATGTGTGGAAATTGGCAGACACTACTGTCTATAAATACAAGTAGGGCAAGCACATCTCACCGATTTGCTTTCTGCAGAAGCTCATGCTATATCGACCAAGAGCGTTCCATTTCCTTAACCCAAAACGGTTGATAGGGAGTGGAACGCTCCTTCGTGACGGATTTTTCTTCTCGCGTCTGTAACCATCCGAAGAACTCATAGTTTTCATCTTGACTCAAATGATAAAAGCATCCTCACATAGATTGTTGTAATTACTTAGGATCTGCTAATTTAAGGCAAGTTATTGATAATCAAGAAATTAACTTGCAAAATAATTGCTCAGTTCAGACAAAATGATTACTTTTGGGTGTTAAAACTCGTAAGTGCGACATGAAATACTACTCACAATACCGTATAAAACATCATACTTTTAAAGTCTTGAATCAACTATAAAGGTACTGAAAAATCCAAGATCAGAAAATTTTATAAAAGCTTTATTATTTGTTCTGCGTCTGGCACATCCTGCGTGTCTGTCCGCAACGACGAGCGGTGTTGTTCAGAACTCATCGAGTGCCTGATGCACACGTTTCGCGCTTCCACCTCGCCAGCCATTCTCAAATACCATCTTCTGCCTTGTGACAGGTTTCCACCACGGGCAAAGTCCTCTTCCTCCTGTATAAGATGCTGCACCTCATGCAGCAACACACCTTCGGTCTGGTATTGGAACGGAGAATTTAGCGTTCCCATGCAAATCATCATGCCGTAGCTCAAAGGATTGAAATACCCTGAAAACTTGTTGGTCGGTGTGTATCTGGCGTATAAACTGAGCCGTTCGAAAGCTGGGTATGCTATGAGCAGGCTGATGTCGTGCATACATAGGCTGATGTTTATGGACTCGCCAAAATGGCGTTTCAGATGGTCCTCTATTTCGACAGTATTGTGGAAAGGGTCTGCCACTTCATAGCGCCATTTGCCGTCTACACCCATTTCCCAACCCGTCTGCTGTTTTATCATGTGCATATCCGTGCTGCAGCGAAGCAGTTGGACCGCCTTCTTTTGTGCTTCGATAAGACCTAACGAAGCATTGCTATCGTCAAGTCTTTTTGCACCTATAATACCTATATAGCTCATATTACCACTTGTCGGGTGAATTAATAATGTCGGTTTTGTCTTCAAGATAGTCTTCTATGCATTTTCTTATGCCATCCAGTGTAGCCGAGCAAGGCAAGGCATCAAGAAATTCCTGTGCCACAGACTTTTCGGGCGACATGAACATCATCTCGTCTTCGAACTTTGCATAATAGAGTCCGTTGGTGTCCAGATACTCGCTGTCGAGAATGTCTTGTAGCAGAGCCTTGACATTTGGGGCAAGTTCTACGGAAGATGCCTTGTTCCCTATCACACGCTGCAAATCACGGCACACCTTACGCTGTTCTACGAGCGAGGGTTGCACCTCTTGCTGTTGACTAACCCTTGATGCAGAAAGGCGGAAGTATTCTTTCCATTTCATGTAGCATCGTCGCAGGGCATCTATTGTGCTGCGCTGTATATGAGGCATGGGCAACCCTTCGAGGGCCATTGTTTCTTGCGCAAGACAATAGCGCTCGGAATGTCTGAACACAGGTTTGCCCTTCTGTTCTCCCATGGCTACAGGGGCAGATATACGCAACATGAGGCTCTGTCTTATTGGAGGCATGGGTACTTCGTCCGCATTTTTCCAGTCAAGAACATCCCAAGGCTCGTTGTCGTCGCGTTCGGAGCGCGACTCGAGTTCCTTCACATCGCCGTAAGTTATCTGTTCGCGAGGCACGACAATCACAGCATCCATCTGGGCAAGCGTTTGTATGATGGTCTGCAATGGTTCCGACTCAAAAGGCAACTGTCCAGTCTGATAGTGCATAAGCGTCTTGCGTTTTTTCTTGCCTGGCAGTTCTTTGTCTTCCTTTGCCTTGTCGTATATCGAACTTATAGGAGTGCCAAAGAACAGAGTACGTATGCCGTCAAAACGCTTGTCCTTTTCAAACTCCTTGGAGTGTTTGTCGTTCACGCTTACTACATACATCGGACCATTGTAAGGCATTAACGAGAAGTTCACCCCCAAGCCAGCTATCGTATAACTTGTGTTGGTATTGGTGGCATATTTGAAACCTTCGTGTAGAGGAATAGAAACCGTGTCTAACGCTTTTCTTACCTTCGACTCGTCCATAGGCAAGAGTAATCCGATCTGCGTTTGAGCCTTGCCACCTTTCTTTTTCTTCAGCGAGAAGGATATGAAGCGAGGCTTCAGTTCGGCGATGGCAGGATGAACGTATGCTCCAAGAATGTTGCCGGTGATAATCTTGCGCTCCACAATCTTGTTGTTGTAGAGCGCAATGTCCTTGTTCCAAACGCTTGCACTCGGCTGCCAAGCTCTTGAAGAAAAAATATCACAAAGACGATCGTAATTACTCCAACTGTTATTATGAACCAAATTGATGCGAATTTCCGTGTGTACAGCTGTCAATGCAAATACAAACTCCACTTTACTGGGAAGGAATCTGGATTGCTCAACTTTACCAAATCGTATGTCTGTCAATACACTTTTAATTTTATCTTGTGGCATTACCTCGCCCTCCACTTTCTCAGTGATGACGTATCCGTTTCCTATTTCCGCTTTTGACAATACCTTGACAAGTCTTTTCCTTTCTTCTGCGTATTTTTTCATCTCTTGCTTTTTAGCTTCAAGCAGATGGTTGTACTCGTTAGAGTACGAAATCAGTTTTTGCATGATTCGCTTGGCACGCTTCTGCTCGTTCACATCTTCAAATTCTGTTGAGCTCCATTTGTCTACAGGCGTGCATGCTTTCTGCAACCATGTGTCTGCCAACTCCTCATCACCACAATATGTTATCAATATGCGTTTTGCACCGTCATGCAGCAGTTTGCAGCGTGCTTTGAAGCGGCGGTGGGCATTTTTGTCTCGGTGGGCATAATAATCTTTTACCTGTTTCTGTAAGGCAGGGTTCTCCTTATATGGATTTCCGTAAACCGCCTTAGCTTTCTGGCAAAGTTCAGTCACTGTCTCATAGCTATACGGAAACGTCTTTTGTTTGCATTTATAGGTTGTAAGATAGGAGCACCCACCAAGCCTTGTCTTCGTCTTGGCAGTAGTGAAAAGCTCTTCCCTGACAAAGTCGGCCTCGAAATCACGGAATTCACGTTCCAGGTCCCATTGGTTTAATCGGCGAAGTTCCGCCTCAAGCGTCGTATAGCCCGATATCAGGTCATCTACGATGCTCTGTTGTGCCGCCACACTTAGCATGGCACTCCGTGCGAGCAGTCGGCTTGCTGTCACATTGCGTGTAAGGTCGAGAACCACAGCTTGTTCTGTGTGTTCAGACAAATACTCTTTTGCCACCTCATTGCCATACTTATTGTCAATGTCCACGAAGTCGGCTTGTTCACGGTCTTGGTCTTGCCATGCGGCAGTGTTGGCACTAAGCGACCGCAACTTTGCCCGGAGCATCATATTGAGGCGCTTCTCCGAAGGAATGGCCGTAATGATGTACTCATACAATGGAGGCAAGTCGACACGTTGACCAGTTCGGTTGATGCGGCCACGCTTCTGCAAGTCGATATTCACGTCAAGGTCGTTTTGCACGATGAGCATCTTGCGTTGGCGCACTTGGTCCTCTGGCACCTCGGCGGTGGAAATGGCGTGCGCACTTGCACCTATAGCTCCACAGGCATTGATAAGAATAACGTCTAACTTGTTGTTTTGGAAATCATTGAATATGAGGTTAGAGTGACGCTTCTTTCTTGACCCGATGACAGCGTTGATGAAGTCGTCATCGCCCTCAGGTGAGAGATAATCCAGTTGGTGTGCTCGCCCCGTACATTCCTCAAAACGGATGTTTAGGTATTCACCATTGGGCGCAACAAACTTCTCGGCAGTTATCAGCTGCCGTATTACGTCGATAGGCGACACGGGGAGATGAAACACCTCTTCGGTTATATCTTGCTTGATACTTGTGTAGTACTCGCTTATCTCTTTGGCTTCTGCCTTCAATGACATTTCTTCCAATTCTTCTACCATTTCAAAAACAGGTCGATTGGCACTGTTGGTAGAGCCGCTTCCACAAACCGTCTTTTCCAATAAACGCAACAACAACGCAGATATGTCACCACGAACAGATCCGTCTTCGTTCGCTGTCACGTCCTGCACGATACACTCAAGCGTGTCGCTCATGCCAATCACCACACTTCTTCCTTGCCTTACATTCTCAATGGCGGCTTGCGCCACCTTTTTCGCTTTCAAGGAAAGCAACAACACTTTGTTGATATAGAAAAGTTGTGCCCTTGTGGGATAGCAGTTGAAGGGTAGAAGCACGTTGTACATAAGGGCATGATTAACCATTGTGCGAACCATTGCAGAGAGTTTTACTATTTCACGGAAGAAGAACATCACCTTGTCAAACTGCTCGCCATGTACGTCGAGGTCTTCATCAAGATATGTATAGACAGGAGTAGGCAAACCCTCGCCAGAGTGCTCTCTCCTGATCATTTGTCCTTCGGCAGCCAAACAAGACGAAACGTATTCTTGCATGGGCACTCCACCACAATGCAAGGCATCCTTGAGCGTGTTTTCTGTAGCCAAGGCACTCAGGGTCGTGCGTCTCATGAAGGTGAGCAGACATTCAGGGCGCTTGGCAAATGTGGCCGAAAGAAACACGCATTGAGTCTGTGGCGTTTCTTCAAGAATCATGTTTATGCCTTGCGTGATAACCGATGCTTTGCCAGCGTTCACTCCACTGCTTTTGTGGGCTTCGTCGAAGATGAACAGCACACGATGTTGCTCGCACAACGCCATGAGGAAGTTGAGACGTGTCATGTCTCGTTTGGCATCTTTCAGTTGAGAGTAGGTAATCATGAGATAGTCGAAGGCATCCTGTGGCAGTTCACCTTTTATGAATATTTCTTGAAGGACAGATTTCTTGGGAGCTTTGTAGACCACCTCATACTGTTTCTGGTAGAGCGCCATGCGCTCTGCCTCATACTTTTCGTTATCTTCTTCGTCTGCGGGAGACCATATCTCGTCGGACGTACATGTCGCTTTCTGCTCAACCACATGGTCAAAGTCGACAACCGACACACCTGCATTCACCACCAATGGCCGTGCCTCCTTAATGCCAAGCGCTTTACAGTCGCGGTACATATCGCTGAACAGGGTATATCTGTCGGTGAAGAATATTGGCAGATAGCCAGACAACAGTCCATAGCGTATCATGGCAGCAGCTTGTCGGCCTTTGCCTATACCCGTTTGGTCGCCTATGACTACCGACTGTCCACGTTTCTCTATATTGTAAATGGCCAATGCAACACCATCGATTTGCTCGGCGGCCAATGCTTCCCTCAGTTCCTCATGGCTCATGTGCAGTCTGTTTGCTACATATCCGCCGACATCGCCCCCAAGCGCTTCGTTTAGTTTACTTAATGCCCTTGTCGTGTATTCTGCAAGCTGTTTCGGAATGACGGATTCCAATGTCTTCGCATCCTTTACAGCGCTTTCATATTTTGAAGACTTTTTCATAACTGTATCTTTAATGTTGCGGCAAAAGTATTATGAAGGTGTGCCAATTATTATCACAGGTGGAAAAAACTTCTGTTTTTGTGAGTTTTTTATAAGAAACAATTAACCTGTATTGATAATTGAGTCAGCACGTCAATATCTTTGCCGGCAAATAACGGTAAAAACTTGAGATATGACATTGGACAGCAAGAAATTCACGATTTGATAAAGGGTCAAACTTGGGTTAAAATGTCTATTGCGGAGAATAAAAGTGAAGAAAACGATATAAAAACACCTGTACTGGATAGAAAAAATGATTATCCTTCGTTATTCTGTGGAAAAACAATTAATTTTGTACGCGTATGTATTAATGTTGCTAAATGCAATACAGGTAAATACAAAAGTATATTTAGGACTACACATTATGCCGTACTCCATAATAAAAGAAGTCAAAGTCCGTCTTTGGAGCAAATATGATGTTCACTTCGTTGCCAATAACGATGTGAATATCCTGGCAGGCATTAAATGATCGTCTCAGAACTCTAAGGCGAAAAGACATTGTATGTCATTGCAAAAGACAAAAGCGTTATAAGCAAGAATACAAAAAAGAAAATCATATGAACGAACGTTTAATAGTAAAATCATTTGGTCCCGTCAAAGACCTTGATATTATATTTAAGAAAGTTACCTTGTTCATAGGAGACCAAGGCACAGGCAAAAGTTGTGTCGCAAAACTTTTCTCCACGTTTAAATGGTTAGAGAAGGTGTTAAGCCAAAAGAAATACAAACTCTCATACTTTGAGCAATATAACAGGTTCAAAACAAAGTTGTGTGCATATCATAGAATAGATTCCTTCATTGTTAATGGGAACCCATATATCAAATTTGAAGGAGAACTATACGATTTTTTGTATGAGAACGGGAATTTCTATGTAACAGACAAAGGTCAGGACATAAAAGGCATCTCAAAGGTAATGTATGTTCCAGCAGAACGTTCAATTGTAAGCGTAGCCGAGAATAAGTCAAAGCTTTTGAAAGAGCTGCCAGACTCCAGTGAGACTTTCTCTGACGAGTTTGTAAATGCAAAGAAATTCTTTCAGAGCGGTTATAATCTTCCGTTTGAGGGATTACGCTTTGAATATGACAGTTTGAATGATACAGGTTGGATTCATGGTGCTAACTATAAGGTGAGACTCACCAATGCTTCTAGTGGAATTCAGTCGTCCCTTCCAATGTGTATTGTATCAGAGTTTCTGAGTAGTAAGGTTTCTGACAAAGAGGAAATCAAACTCTCTAAAGAAGAAAAAGACAAATTGGAAAAAAGAGTAGCTGAAATCATGCAGAATGATGAATATTCTGACAGTATCAAGGATATGATGATTCGCCAATTGTCATATGCCAATAGATATAATCAGCTTATAAACATAGTTGAAGAACCAGAATTAAACCTTTTCCCTCGTTCACAGATGGAAGTGCTCAAATCTCTGGTTTACAACAATGCAAGCTCTGATGAGAATATGCTTGTGTTCACTACTCATAGTCCATATTCATTGGCAATTGTCAATACAATGATTATGGGTGCCAAGGCGTATGCCAATGCGAGTGCGGGACAGAGAAGGCTGATAGAGAACATTTTGCCAGTGAAGTATCAGATCAATGAAGAAGATATAGCTGCATATCGTCTCTCTTCTTCAGATGCAAGCTATTGTCAATCTGCTATAAATCCTAACACGGGGCTTGTTTCAAAGAACGAATTAGATTCTGCGTCAGGTGACATTATGCGAATATTTAACTCTTTATACCAGTGCTATGCCAAGACTCTCGCAAAATAGGAATTTGCCTGTTGCCATAACAAATCTCCGGTTGTGCTCCGCATTACAATATTGTGGCGCATTAGGTGTGGCTAATGCTTTTGACAAAAGCTCCGCTGAGTATCTTTACATCTATGATGATAGTAAACTTGGCTATACAGATTGGACAGATGTAGCACCCGAGTTTGTTTCAAAGTGTTTCGTTGCAACAAATCCCAACAACAATACGATCGTTTTGCTACCACTTGATCACCGAATCCTTACTGGGAAAAGTGTTGTTGCAGGAGGCATATGTGATGGTATGCTTCTGACAGAAAAGGAAATGTGTCTGATTGAGTTCAAAACAAATGTCACGTCCTCCAAGTATCAGACTATTGTCCAAAGGGCAAATGACGCAATCGATCAATTGTGGCACACTTTTGATGACATTATCAAGCCAAAATGTACGACACAATCCATTGCGGGGCAACCCATAGATGTAGAACAAATGCTTTCTATTGAATTCTATGTCGTATATGATAAAGACTTGGAAGTAACGGGAGCAAACTCGGAACTAATGGATTTGCAGACACAGTTTCTAACAGACAAAAGCCATCCTCTCTATTTTGATAATGGAAAAACTTTCCTGTAAATCATTATTGTCCATAGGATGAATCCATCAAGAGAAATAACTTGAAATGATGACAATAGAAGAAATACAGGTTCGCAAAGAATGTCAGACATTCGATTGCAAGAGCATACAGATTGACCCGAAAGCATTAGCTGTACCCATTGTGGCTATGGGTAATGCCGATGACGGTGTGCTTGCCATTGGTGTTTCTGATAAAACTCGCAGAATAGAAGGAGTTGATGGAAACGAAAAGCGTCTGAGAAACAGCCATTGCGGAGCAGGCAATAAGCCCGCCCGCATGGTTGTTGGGGCCTTAATAGTGAAGCATGTGGAGAGTTTGAGCGACAAGAAGAACATCCAAGAGGGTTTACCGGGCGAACGACATCCGAACGAAACTTGACTATATAATATTACACTTCACCTAATTTAATGATGATGCTCTTCTCCGTAGCCACCGGTGTCGATGTGGTTGTGGC
>ERZ825159.449-NODE-449-length-52938-cov-16.010400_pt1 | contig 52938 bp, 37 predicted proteins | sample MGYA00519932_ERZ825159 | MGnify/ENA primary metagenome ERZ825159 (study PRJEB31778, sample SAMEA3449191) | human gut metagenome | biome: human gut; feature: human-associated habitat; material: faeces | place: United Kingdom | collected 2010/2012 ... | reverse complement strand
CCGTATGCGGAACCGCACGTACGGTGGTGTGGGAGGTCGGTAAATGTGAAAATAGAAGGTGAATGCCTTTTATGATTAGCATTTACCTCCTACCCGATTTAAGAATAAGAGAGTTTTGACACACCCTCTGTTTTTATGTTGTAGGAGCAGTTGTAATTTCCGTGGGCCGCTGTGGCGGGCGTATGCGTTTACGAAAACGTCAAAGCAAAGAAGCCAAAACAAAAACGTTAAACGTTATAACGTTAAGACGTTGATAGATAGAACGGGCTTGGCTGACTAAGGAGCAAGAAAAGTGAACGGATATCCCCGTTTTGAGTGGGTGGATATCCTCCGTTCTCAGCATATAGTACGACTTCATTCTTTCCCTGATATTGTTTTTGCATGATCGGCAATGTGGAACGAATATTGGCTGATTTCGCCAGCATTATCAGCTCTGCTAATTTCATGTGATATTAAACTCATAAATTTCAATTTTATTTGCCATAACCGGCAATATCTACAATAAATACATAACCTTGCTTGCGGGCATCTTCGCACCATTTGGGGGCAAAAGGCTCTGGCTTTTTATTCTTGAATTTTGCGGGATTTTTTAGAAATTCCTTCTCTTTTCTTTTATCTGAATCCAGTGTGTCTTGGTAAGACCAATAGAATACATCGCTGACAAAAAATCCAGTCAATAGTTCTATATCATTGGTTCTCATGCGGTGGGCTATACTGCTACTTCTGGATAGTTGACCAACAATGCTTCCATTATGAATGATATTATATGTAGTGAATTGCTGACCAAATTTGGTCATACCTATGTGACGTTTTATTACTACAGGATCATTTTTGCGCACATTATATGCGATAGCTTTATTACCTTTAAAAATAAATCCAGCATTAAATCCAATATTATAATTGTCGAGTCCAACATTTCTTTCCCTTATTCCCCATTGGTCTTCAAGGCTGGTAAAGCGCTGCATGTTTTCAACAGCTCTTTCTCTGTTGCCTTTGTAAATGAATAGGTATTTTCTTGCACGAGTATATGCAACATATAGTAGTCTTTTCTCTTCCTCTATTTGTTCAATGTCATTAGGGGATAGTGGAATAGACTCATCAATATCTTCAGTCGGGTTAAAAGGAAGAGATGTAACTGATGGTGTTATTATAACAGCATCAAACTCTAAACCTTTCACTTTATGCATAGTGGTAAGCACTACATTAAGTTGTTGGTCTAATAATATGCGTCTATTTTGGAACCGCTTGTCATCATATAGCTTATATAATTGAGGATTGTCTTCTTTTAACGTCTCTCTGATACTATCAGCCATATCCCCATAAGTATGTGATACCTCATCTGTCGATGCAAAATCAAGATAATCGAGTATTAGTACAAATGCAATATCCAAATAGAATGAATCCCAGTTAGGGATTTTGTTTATCCATGAAGATATTGTTTTCTTCAATTCCAATTCAGTCTGGTTGTTCTCTAACTTTAGTCTCTTGTTGCGGTTGCTATCCAACAATTTCAGAACAGCATATATTTCTCGCATTCTATATAACTCACATGTAGAAGCACCTTGTATTCTGATTCTAATACCAGGTAGATTAAGGGCTTTTATAAGTGAGTAACCGTGATAGACTTCGTTATTCGTTCTGAAGAACACGGCCAAATCAGTCACACCTTGTTCTTTTAACCACAGAACGTATCCTCCAAAATCCTTTGACCACTCTCTGCTGTCTTGATAAATATACACATACTCTGATTTTGGTTCGTTTTCTATATTCTTCTTGCATGGAACTGGTATATGAGAAGTTTCTGGGAGAAAACGACTCGCTTCTTTGAGAATCTTTGGATATGAACGATAATTAGTGCTCATTGTCATTTTCTTAGGATTTAAAGTCTTATAAAGCTGGTCATAATAATAATTTGGATCCATAGACTCTTCTTTCTCAAATCCATAAATACTTTGGTCTTTATCTCCAATTGTAAAGAACGTGAGGCCATAATAGATTTTTTTTAGCCCAAACATAGCATCAAGTCGTGTTTGAGTAATATCTTGGAACTCATCAATAAATACATATTGAAGATCTGGCATTGCAGCACGAACGTCATTAGGCTTCTCGTTTATTGTATCGAGTAGTACTCCTTCCCACTTATTCATTTCACATCCAGAGAGTGCGGTATCTCCGCACACTCTTTTAGCAAAACTGCTGAAAGTGTATACATGTAATTGACTTGCTGAACGACTCAATCCTAACGATGCAAATAGTTTAGTTAAACGAGTTCTTAGCTCGATAATTACGGCCCTGTTATAAGCCAACACTAAGATGCTCGTAGGATTTACATGTTGGTAATATATAAGTTTGGCACATTTTAAAGTCAGAACATGTGTTTTTCCTGATCCAGGGCCCGCTTCAACGTTAACATTTTCATTTGAGTTCTCATTGTAGATGGCCCATTGCTCAGGATTATCTTGTAATTGTTCTTCTGCTTTTTTTATTGCAGTAGCACGAAGAGCATCCCAAATAGGATCAGACTCTTCGTAGTATTTGCTTAATAAGGTTCTAAAGTCCTCGGATTTTTTTAGTGAAAAATACGATCCTATCAATTCTTGGAATTCCTGCTTTGAATGAATCTTTGTTGTGAGAACGTCCATAACGCATAAGCGAAGATTCCTGATTTCTATAGCTTCATCAAATGCGAGTTTGTCTTGATAATCTTTCGAATCTTTTTCAACGTTCTCAAAAAATACTTTTTCAGAATCGTCCGTTGTATATATCTCAATGCCGGTAGGAAGTAATGCATCCGTAGCGATGTATGCCATTCCATTTAGAAAACGCAGAAGATTCTCGAAATATACAAATCCTTTGTTTTCAAATCCCAACTCAATGGCGGCGTCAGACCAACGAATTGTAGCGTTTAGGCGTTTGTTGATATATTCCAAGGTTTTCAAACAGTCGGCCTGAAAATCATTTAAAAAATCTTTCCATGTATTTTCCTCTACTATTACAGATTGAAGAACACATTTCTTCTGTGTGTCTATGAATGATTTTACTTTTACATCAGGAATGATTTCCAATAATGTAATGATTTGTCTCAGACGTTTCTTGTATAAATCATTATGGTATGATCGAGCAATAGACAAGCCTTTATTTTTTTGTCTATCATTCTCGTTATACCAAATCATGTATTTTTCTGTATACTTCTTGCCATCTTCATCAGTATTGATGACCGTCTTTACAATTTCTTCTAGCGTATCTGATTTTTAATGAATTGACGAAGATCGGAAAGAGTATAATTCTTCTCGATTTTTAACCCATTATTCTGTAAGAGTAATCTTGTAGCATTCAATATGACATGGAATGCTACATCATGTGAATTCTCGCCCAGCAAGTATGATACTTCACTCAGTCTGGTGAATGCAATGCGGCATCGAGTTTCCTCTTCTATTCGAATGATTTTAAATTTCTCGCACCAAATCAAACTATCTAGCAGTTTTGCTGAAGGCATAGATAGAATTGCTGCAACTTCCTGAATAGAGACTTGAATATTTGAATTTTGTTGTTTTCTTTGAATTTGTCTCAACTCTGCCAAAATAGCTGAAGCATGAGTGGCACTACTTGATGCAGAAAGCCTTTTGTCTCTTTCTTCTAACGACTCTTCATTTGGATCTGCTGAATTATGATCAAGAATTGTAATATTAATATGCGCAGGACTTAAAAATCCCATCTTGATTCTTCCCATTCGCTCAAGCCAATACTGGCCAAGTTTGAAGTCTGTAAAGTCATGATCGAACTGTCCACTAGCCCATAATGTATTTGGAACTACTACAGGATATTTTTTTGTTTTATCTATTGGCTGTATTTTTGTAATGTACGAATTAATAGCTACTCTTATCTCCTCAAGGTTTTTCCAGCTTAGAGTGCTTTGGAGAAGCTGCTCTTTAGCTTTCTTGATGTCATCCTTTGAGCACAGGCATAAGGTCGGTATAGGAGTTGATTCACTAAATCCTGCGTCTATATACATTTCTTTGTTTCTTCCAGCTCTACCAACTTCCTGAAGATAATCTTCCATTACGCTTGGTGGCATTAAATGGACAATATAGTGAATGTTAGGTATATCCATGCCCATGCCAAACGCTTTTGTTGCACAAAGTATATATAATGGATCATTGTCATCTTTGAATCTTGTATATGCCTCTTCTCTATCATCTCCATCCATACCGGCATGGAAGTAGCCTATTGCTTGTGTTGACAATTTTTCACTTAGGATTCCAGCTTTGTGCAATTCATCTGCTAGAAGCAAAGCCATTTCTTCACATTGATTTCTGGTTTTACAGAAAACAAGCATTCGGCTCTTTTGGGCTTTGATGTTATGTTCTTTGATATAGTCAACGATTTCTTTCAAACGATGCGGAATATCATGAAGCACCTCTTTGAATTCCATCTTTATGTGGCTCCTGATAGGATTGTAAATTTTCTTGTCATTTTCTTGGCCCAATCGCTTTACGGGAATTATATTATTTATTTGTTCATATATCATGTCGGTCACTGTTGCTGAGAACATTGATATACACATGTTATCGCCATAAGTATCCTTAAACTCCTTACACATTTTTGTAACATTTAGATACTCGGGACGGAACTCCATTCCCCATTGTGAAATACAATGAGCTTCATCAAATACCATGTACTCAAGTCCATGATCATTTGCCATTCTAGTGGACAAAGCATTTAAAAAGCCTCTTGAACGGAAACGTTCAGGAGTGACATAAAGAATCGCTATTTCGCCACCATTAATTTTTCTATATATACTCTTGACTTCTTGGTATGATCTGTCTCCGTTTAGATAATCAACATTGGAGATAAAGCCTTTTTCTCCAAGTTCTTTCACCTGATCTTGCATCAAAGCCTTCAATGGAGTTACTACAATTGACAGTTTGTTTGTATATGCAGCATTGTAGAGCGCAGACCCTTGGAACAAAACAGATTTACCACCACCTGTAGGAAGTGAGACGAGATAGTTTTCTTGTCTTTTAAGGATATATGGAATGATTTCCTCTTGAATAGGACTCCATTTCTTTTCAGGATCATGCTCGGGATTTACTAATACTGAGAATATAAGATCTTTAGCCTTTTCGATATCGGAATCGTTTTCATAAATGGATGAGCTATCCGTAAAGAAAGCCTTGCTAACATTTAGTGAATCGTTAAACTCTTCCTCTTTGGTCCATAATTGTTTTACCCCATAAGAAGATACGCCCCATAATGCTGAAAGTGAGTGATATTCCTCTAGGAAGGAGTCAAGTACATACATCGTTGATTCAATGCTGTTAGCTTTTATGAAGCGATAATAATATTCATATACTGGCCAAATAGATTGCAATATAGACTGGTAAGTGTCCTTTGCCGAACCTATTGCAGCAGATGCTCCTTTTTCTTCTATACCATCATTCAAGAATGATTTATTAAGCTCATTTGTAAAACCATTCCACATCATCATGTGCTTTTCAACCGCTAGATTATCCCACACGTAACAATATGGTGTATCTTTTCGCCAATCTACGATATCAAAAAAATGTTTTTTGCTTGTTACAAGCATTCCATTGTTATGATGTTCTATCAGTTCAAGTCTTCTGACCAAAGTTCCATTATCAGGAATATAGAAGCCTAATGTTTTCGCATAAGACACGACATTATCTATTTCCAGAGAATCATCTAATAAAAGAATTATAGGACGTTGGTCCTTATTGAAATGAATGTATTTAAGTAAAGCCATTTGATACGTCCAGTAGGTCGCTCTGTATCTTGATGTTGCACTGACGCGTTTTTGCAAAGCATCAAATCCTCTTCCGTGTTCACTATATACCAAATGTATAGAATCGTTGTTTCCTTTGTCAGTTATCCACGGAATTGTTTCTATTGTCAACCCCTCCGAATTGTTTTTCAGTGTCTCTAAAATAGAGAAGAAATCATAATTGTAGCTGACAATATACTTACCTTCTCTAGTTCTTTCTATCCATACGTTAGCAGCTTCTGATGGAACATCATCGAAAATATTTAGTTTTCGTTCTTCCTGACTTATAGCAATGTATCTAGATGCGCCTAATCGCATAGGAATACTACTATCATTCTGCCAAAAATCAGACGGAGAATAATGAGTTGGCAATGAATACTGATTTACTCGATTTTCAATTTCACAACCAACAAACCAAATATGTTCGTAATTTTTCAGGTTGCTATTTTCTCTTAGGAACTCCATGTCTGCACAATCTACATTTCCTGAGCTTTCAATAACGTACTCTTCAAGTAGATCGTCAGGTAAATAATTGAGTCTAAGATATTGAGCAAGATTTGCTACAACGGGAGTTTTTGACATTGTAACAAATCTGTTCAAGATAGCATGAAGGAAAGTGTCTTCAAGAGGTTTTTCATGCAGCATTTTTTTGCTAATAGACATGTATTCAATACCTTCCTGCTTCTGAACAAACTTCATGTCCACATATTCTGCGATTCTTGTCCATAAGCGCTTAGGAGCAATAATTAGCCTCTTAGAATCAATGTCGTTTATTGCTTTTATACGAGAAACAACTTGCTCATCTGTATCAGCAAGGGTTTGATAATAGTTGTCTTCTTCAGAGTCCTTGCTAAAGAATTTAGAAAATTCTGGTTGTCTCAAGACTTCTAATATCTTGTTAATTCTTGCAGGAAGTAAATCTTTAAGTTCGCCACATAAAGATTCATTTTTTGAGAGTCTATAGAGTTGATTCCAGAATAATCGATCTACCAGTTCTGTGTCTTCTTGTGCTGTATGTCCAGTGTGAAGTGCATATGAATATCTGCAAGGATTTAATAGAATCTCCATTTCTAAAGTATCCCAAACAAATGCATTTGACTCAAAGCCTTTCTTGCTTAATACACTGCCCAAATCCCACGCTTTGATTCTGTGTCCAACAATAATCTCTGTATGTTTTAATGCATGTAGAAGTGTGCTAAGCTGCTCTTCTCCCTGGTACGCCGTTGTTTTTTCGTCTTTTCTAAAAGCAAATTCCTTTATAGAGTCTCCATCTGATTCTAAATCGAAGGACACATATGGAATTTGTGATTTAAATTTCTTCCATAGCTCACCAATAAACAGATAAAAGAGTTTGGTTGAAGCAAAATACTGAACAACGATGTCTTTTGCGTAAGTTTCTGGACATAGCTGAAGAATTTTGTACTGGTAATCTTCAGATAACTCAATGATAGAATCTCTAAATATCTCACTATTTATTGATGCTAGGGTATCGGCAATAGCCTCTTTGCCTTTATCATCAACAAAAGAACTCTGACAACTTAGGAGAAAATGGCTAACAAATGAAGGCTCTTGCTCATTAATCCAAAGAGGTATGGAATCGAAATCTTTTATTTTGTTTAGATTTTCCAGATTAGCGGTTAATGCAAATAGTTCAACGTATAATTCGTCCTTCACGGTGTTGGTGACGGAAATAATATCTGCTGGTTGGATGTAATTATTAATGCACAAATTGAAAAACGAACGAACCTCTTTCTCGTTTTCTGTTATTAGGCTATTCAGACGTTCCCCAATCTGTGGATATATATGTCGTACATCTAGCCCGCTTAGTATATAATGGCTGATAATGTTGAAATCGTTTTCTATAAATCTTTCGGCCAACAGATGTAGAACTTCTAAATAATATTGTGGATCATCTAATAATTTGGAGACTAGTTTCTTTGACGTTTCATAGTCAAGCTTGTTTGTTAAATCTGCTTGTTCCACGAACGCCTTGTCTTTATCAGAAAGATAACAACTCAAGAAAGAGAATGCTTCGGAATCAGACTTTCCCTTGAGATATTCGAATGTCTCGTTCCATGGTTTACCAGCTTCGCTGAAGATGGAATTGCTCTGCGTAATAAGAGAAATTACATATAGCAGATTCATCGAAAGGCTTGTCGGATTTTCCAACAAAGCATTTAATATGGAAGTATGTGCGGAAAGCCAATGTCTAACATCTGTTAGGTGGTCTTCTGATGAGTTGTCAAGGGATTCAATTGTCTCTGTAAGACATGAGGAAAAATCAAAAGTATCGGGAAGTCCTTGTAGGGTATTTATGTCTTTTGGGGTGAAAATTCTTTTTTTTACGGTAGCTACTAAGAATTTTATAGCGTTGCAATAAGTGTCATTGTCGGATGTGTATGATTTTAGTTCTGGAAACAATGCAATTAGTCGTTTAAGCAAATTGTCATCCTGAAGAAATTCTTCGGTAACTTGTGAATATTCCACATTATTATAATCCGATAGATACTCGGCGAAAGCTTCTATTACAATTTCTTTTCCATCTGTCTTTCCTAGAATCTTGTCAATAACATGACAGATAACGTCATGCTCATGGTATGATCCTTTAGAGTCTTTTCCTTCTATTTTAGCAAAAATGCCTCTATAAGGAAGAGCTAATAATAGTCCATTTTTGTCATATGTTAACCAGGCGCCATTTGTGGCTTCACGCCGTCCCTTAAAAGTTCTTAGGTTCATTATAATCCAATCATTTTCCTGAGGAGGAATGGTTGGGTTCCAATTCCTCTCATTGAGATTGATGGAGTATAATTTGCTGGAACTATCTTCGTTATTAATACCAAGAGCATTGGTAAGAACTCTTCCGAAATAATTAACGTGGTTATCATAGAATTGAACAACAGCTATACTCTTTTCAAGTTTATGCTGTTTTTTCTTTTTCGGTAGTTTTGCCTCTTGGCTTGTTTTGGGCACAAGGTGGCTTGTGATGTCAATTTCTACTAGATGATTACTAATGTCTATGTTTGTAATTTTGCCAGAAACCGAATTCCCAATTGGATAGGTATATCCGTTCGGAATGGAAGCTTTAACAATGGCGCCATCCTGAATTTCAATATACGCACGGCTTTTGATAATCTTTTTAACAACACCTTGGATTTCACCTCCAATTGAGAGTTGGTCGATTTGCGATAGTAAAGAATCATCCATTAATTGTTTTCTTCCAATTCTCAGCTTTTTCTTTTCTTCTTCATAACCAATAATGATGACGTCAATTTCCATGCCTTCATACAAGAAATAATTTATGTCATCGATATACCTCCAGCTGACATCCTTTGCGTATAAGAAAGCGGAAAGATTCTCAATGGTTACATATGCGCCATGATGCATAACTCGTTGAACCTTTCCTGTAAATCGCTCGTTTTGATGTGTATTGCCAAATTCTCTTAATTGGGCAATAGTTTCTTCGGAAAGAATATTGTTTTTATTCTGTTTCTTCTCGTATTCTTTATTTGGCTTGTGTGTAGCTCTAAAACTTTGGTTTAATGAACTTAAGTCAATTTTATTGAGAACCCTAAGATTTTCGCTAGGTTGTTTTTCATTCTTTGACGTGAGTGTCTTCGGTGCAGATTCGTTAGAGTCAATATTGTTCCCAGACATTATCTGTTTGTATTTGTTTTGATGAGCGAAGATAGGATCAATTTGATTGAGTTGCGAATCATCTAATACATATTCAGGGTCCTCTGGTAGTATTACTCCTTTTTCCTTCGCATTTTGAGTTACATCATAGACCGTTAGACCTTTGGTGTTAGCATATTCTAGTATCGTGATTTTCTGTGCCATATAGGATTTGTTGAATTTTACACTCGTTTACAAACTGTTGACTTGTTGCCAGCTCTGTTATATTAGATCGCAGACAGAAAAACTATTACCATTAATGTCTTTATGAAAAGAAATCAATGTATCTGTGTTATTGAGACTCAGAAGGTTTTGTCTTGTCTGTCATACATATACTGACGATTTTATGTTCATTATACATTTCCATTGCCCTCTTTGGTATGTACGCCGTAGCTACCAAGCACCCATCAAAAAGCTCTGCTACCACCCTCTGCTGACCTGCTATCCTTGCCACTCTTCCACGTATATCTTTAAACTCACCCTCTGTAATCACGACTTCATCCCCTAGCTTATATTTGATGTTCTCCGAAGTGACAGGGATGATGTGAGGATTCTCTATGGAGGTTAGGTGGATGAAATTATCCATAGCTGTATCGGTAATGACAAGAGGCGGATTCTTGGTTGGCGCATTTTCGCGATGAGAAGTATGGTCGTAATAGTAACTCAACAAAGCCCTGTTTTCAAGATCCTTGATGTTCTTACATTGCAAAAGAGAGTCAACTTGCTCTGCTGGGGCATGAACGAACACAAAAGAAGAAATAAGAGGCTCTTTTATGATTCGCTTCTTTCCTTGCTTCCTTACCTCTTTATACCTCAGAGGCACATAGCATTCCAAGCCTTTAGCCTCTACTAATGCTTTTGCCTTGAGGATGCGTCCATACGTAACGCGCAGAACAAACCATTGCTTGTTTTCAGAAGGCACATTCTCTACCGACACCCCACCTTTGTCCTTAGAGATGGAGGGCGTGCAAGAGGTGAGTCCTGCACTTGGACACGATGAGCCTGTGTCGGTAGGCTGCCCATTATACAATGAAGCATCAGCCGTTGGAGGCCGCTTGGTGATATCTTCCAATGTTATAGTTCAGAGGTTAGGTTAAACCAACAGACTATTTCTTGTTGGAGTTGTCATTTGTTGACTACAAAGGTATAAAAACTAATCAATATAAAAGAAGAAAAAAGGGTAAATATTATGATTGTGCGCAGGAATTAACAAATAGGATTCTCTCCGTCGCAACCGGCTATTTTGCTTCACGCCCTTCGTCAGACAAGTCGTCGTCCTCGTGAAGCAGATATTCGTATTCGGTCCCGATAAGACTCTCGCGATCGTATTTTTTTGTACTCCATGATGTAGAAACTGATGGTTTCGGGATATTCATAGACGAATCTCCGGCACACCTTCTTGAACATGAGCAATATGCGTTCGTCGTCGGCAAACCCAAACAGAAGGTCAAGCATCCGTCCTACTTCGTTTTCCGACGCCTGTTTCCTCGCGCAGAATTCCTCCACTATGGGGGTGTACTCTATGGCTGCTCGCTCGCGAATCTGCGTCAGTTCCCTTGCCAGTTCTTTTATCCCCGCAAGGAAGTCTTGGCAGTCCTTGTCTTTGCTTATTTCATGCTTGTCCTCTTGCATATTTTATAGTTTCTTGTTTTCGACACAAAGATACTGATTTTTATTTGGTTGCGAAATCTATTTTGAGTTTTCGCTGTGATTCATTTGTCGTTTTTGCGGTAAAGCGTTTGGTGTTTTTGTGGCAATTCATTGGGTGTTTTTGCGGTAAAATCCATGTTTGCTGCAGATTTGCACAGGTGTGGCCACAAATGGAGCAGATAGAAAAATCCATGGGTTGCTGGGGGAACGCGTATGCGATTTTGAAAACGTTAAACGTTATAACGTTATGATGGAAGAACGCGAGTCTTCCATGGCAAGGGGGCTAGATTTACTCTAAGGCGTGGTTTCGTGGCAACGTGACTTCTTTCTTTTGTCTGAGCAACATCAAAAACGTCAAAACAAGATGCCAAAACAAAAACGTTAAACGTTATAACGTTAAGACGTTAGTAGGGTGGGGCTTGGCAGACTAAGGAGCCAGAAAAGTGAACGGGTGTCCCCGTTTTGGGTGGGTGGATATCCTCCGTTTTCAGCAACTTTATGATTGATTTTTGCCCGCCTAAGCCCAAATGTAGCTCCACCATAGCCTGCAAATCCTTCAAAAACCCTAATAGGCTCATGTTAGGGTAGTCTATGCATCAAGCCTTCCTTTCTCACCCCAATCTTTTAAGTTATCTCTCACCACTGACAAAAAGTTTATTTCGTCATCAACTTCTTCTTGCGAGAAGTTTTCCGAGAGGGTTGAAATAACCTCACTAATTTTATTTATCTGCTCAAAGAGCAAATCTTTCTTATTCTGTTCCATCTTATTTTTTCTTCTTGTTCTCCAAAGCCTTTTCTGTTCACTTGCCAATCTGCGTTCAACCTTCTTTACATCTTCTGCCGCAGGAAGGTTCTCTGGAACTATACCACGCTGCACAAGCATATCTCGAACAGCAGCATTGTTGGCAATATGCTCTTGGCTTATACGACTTTCTCCTTGAAGGTCTTTGGTCTCTACATTCACACTCGTCATTTCTGCTGCAAAATCTTTTGCTTTGATACTGATAGTGGGAAGAAAATCTGCTAATGGTCGTTTCTCGGGGATTCCCATGCGTCGCTTCAGCGTTGCAGTATTCAAACGAAATAATGCTTGGTCTCCTTTGGAACGTATCACAGCAAAACTCTTGTCATTCACCCCTCGTTCATAAAGTACGCCAGAAAGTTTACGTTCTGTTTCCTGTAGTTTAGCACGTGCCTTAACTCTTTCAACTTCAACAAGACGCTGTTCTATAAGTTCTGCACGACGAGTTTGCACAGCAAAGTAAGTTTGTGCAAATGCGATTTGTGGTTTACGAGGGTCGCCATTTTGAGCGACAAGGTAGCAAGCATAGCGTGTTAGCATAACGTCATCTATCTGACGCTCAGCACCAGAATCGATAACAACCATTTTATTGACGTCAATAAAATGGTCTTCTACATTTTGTCCTACATTTACACACGCTTCCTTCTAGTTTTAGGCAAGTTCTAACTCTGTCTTATGGATTGCTCTTTTCTTGGAGTTGTTTGATGTTCTCGTGGGTTGTTGTGGTAGGCGTATGCGATTTTGAAAACGTTAAACGTTATAACGTTATCATGTAAGAACGCGAGACTTCTATGGCAAAGGTGGTTGGGTTGGATTGCTCTAAGGCGTGATTTCGTGGCAACGTGACTTCTTTCTTTTGTCTGAGCAACATCAAAACAAAGATGCCCAAACAAAAACGTTCTAATAAACCGTATTTTGCCTGTAGTTGATGATGTGTGCAACGTGCTTGGCAATCAATTGATTATGTGTTTTGCCACTAACTTTTGCGGCATTTTACCGCTAACTTTTGCGGTGCTTTGTGGGTTTTATCAAGGCGAGCAAGGCGGCTGCTTGAGTGTTTGCTTGGGCGCCGCTTAGGGGGACCTTGGCGATGGTAGCTTAGGGGCGAGGCGGATGGTTGCTTATGACTGGCGCGGAGGGTAACTGAGGGGCGTTTCGGGACGTCTGTTGGCATGGGCTGAGAGTCGTCGTATTGCATGGTTTGTGAGTTGTTGTTAGCATGGGTTATGAACTGTCGTTTGCATGGGGATTGGCGTGCTTTTTGCGTGACCAGTGGAGGTTAGTGGAGAAGAGAAAACGTTAAAACGTTAAACGTTAAGAGTGACAAGAAGGGGTGAATAATAACGTTTTAACGTTTAACGTTTTTGTTTCGGCATCTGTCCATTGGGGCAATCAAGTTATACGGTTGAAAATGCCGAGTTGCATATAGCTTTCACTCGGCCAAGAAGACTTTTAACCGTACAGTTTTGGTGTTGTTGAAAAAGTTGCCCTCTTTATTCGAACCTGATCATTTGGACCAGTTGAAGGAAGTAGTCGTTGGACCAGATATCCAAATCCTTGGGGTTGTGGATGAATGGCAGCACGTCGGCCTTCACTTGGTTGATGTCTGCGGTAGAGAGGCGATTGTTCAGTTTCTCAAGGAAAGACTCTTTGGTGATGTCCTCCTGGTTGAACTGCAAGGCTCTCTCGCGCAGGTGAGGGAAGTCGAGCGGGGTATTATGTCGGACGTACCATTCAAAATCGTACCAGTCACGACCCTTGACGCGGTTTTTCCAAGCTCGATAAACCAAGGCGTGCATCTTGCCTGCAAAGAGGTCGGGAAGGGTGAAGCAGCGAGTCATGAAGGATTGTGGGAGCAGAAGTAGTTTCTGCTCGGTGAGGAACTTCAGTGGCGGCTGCGTGTCCACTTCTATTTTTATCTTTATCGATTTCTCTGTTTGGAATGTGATGTCGTAAACATCGGTGTTGTCCTTCAGGAATGCTGATTCGACCTTGCAAAAATTCTTCTTGTCCTTCTTCTTAATTTCCACCTCTCGGCCCACCATGGCAAACTGGTCCACTATGGGTTGAAAGTATTGTGTGAAGTCAAAGTCTTGGCTTGGAGCAAGTAGCGAGAAGTCCATGTCCTCGGAGAATCGCTGCAGGCCATGGAAGATGCGTAGGCAGGTGCCTCCGTAGAAGGCGGCTTCGTTGAAGAACCCGCCATTATACAGGCCGGCGAGGATGATCTGCTGATTCACTTCGAAGGTGGCATTGCGCTTCTGCTGGTGAGTCGCCAGGTCGTAGGCCGACAACATTTGGTTGAATAATTCGTTGCTCATTTCTTCAGATACTTTATCAGGGTTTCGATAGAATTGGCTTTCTTGCCATCTGCCTGGGCGTAGCGCTCAAAGATGCTGGCGTCCATGTGTAGGAAGTCTTCTATATCCATGCGTAGGTCGTCCTCCAGATAGGTCTCGACGTCCTTGAGATAGCGAAGATAGAGCTTGGGCGAGTGGGCTATCAGGTCGCAGAGTGCCTTTTCGGGCGTGGCCATCAGAAAAGCGTAGCTCTGCTTGTTGATGCTTGTGATGCCTATCGGGAAAGCCTCGCGAGCCACCCTTTGGTACTCGAATCGTCCCACGGGCGTGTCGAAACGACGCGTGTGCTTCAGTGTCATGGACTGTGTGGTATAAACCGCTTCGGGTATCAGTCCGTAGTAGCGCAAGGCCGTCTGCATGGAGATGTATGAAGGGGTGTAGAGTTGGTTGGCTATCAATTCGGTAGATAGAGCCACGTGCGAGACCTTGGGGTCGAGCACATAAAGCCCCTTCTTGAGTCGGATGATCTTGCCCGCTGCCTCAAGTTGGCGCACCTTTTGGTTGCCTGCCTCCAGTTTGGGGAACAGGGATGCTAGCGTAGCGGTGCTCACAGGGATGTTGCCAATATGCTCTAAGTCTGTTATCATGATGCAAAGGTAGTAAAATTTGGAATAGCAAACGAAAGAAAAGTTATTTTTCTGTTCCAAATATAGCTATTTCCGGTGTTAACAATCGACTTGCCACCTTCATCTTAACGTTTTACGCTTAACGTTTTTGTTTCGGCATTCTCGTAATAGTTGGCTGACGGCATTTTGTACCATCATAGGGCAAGAAAGTGCCATCATGCGCTGGGCAAGAAAAAACCATCAAGGCGTCTCCGTGGAGAGACGCCTTGATGGCTTTATGGTGGTGGGAGAGGTTGGCGCTTTACTTCTTGTCGAGCACCTCGTACTTACTGTGGCGGCTCTTATACTCCGGCACGATCTCCTTCATTTTTCTCACGATCTCCATGTCGTCATACTGCAGGGAGAGGTCGTAGAGGTCCATTTCGTTCTTGCGCGCCAGCTTGTAGGAGTATTCGCGGACGGCAGCCACCTTGATCTTCGGGTGGACGGTCGGCTTGGTCTGCTCCGCGTCGTTGAGCACCTCCTCGTAGAGTTTCTCGCCGTCGCGCAGACCCGTGTATTCGATCTTGACGTTTTTGGCTCCCGAGAGTTCTATCATGCGCTGAGCCAGGTCGGCGATGCGGACAGGATCGCCCATGTCGAAGACGAAGATCTCGCCGCCATGGCCCATCGTGCCAGCCTCCAGCACCAGGCGGCAGGCCTCGGGGATGAGCATGAAGTAGCGGCTGATGTCCTTGTGGGTGACGGTGACGGGGCCTCCCTTCTTGATCTGCTCTTTGAAGAGCGGGATGACCGATCCGTTGGAGCCGAGCACGTTGCCGAAGCGGGTGGTGACAAACTGCGTCACGCCCTTTACCTCGCCGTCCTGGATGGCCTTGTTGAGCGACTGGCAATAGATCTCGCAGATGCGCTTGCTGCAACCCATGACGTTGGTGGAATTGACGGCCTTGTCGGTGGAGATCATCACAAACTTGCGCGTCTGGTACTTGACGGCGAGGTCGGCGATGACGCGTGTGCCGAAGACGTTGTTCTGTATGGCCATGGCGGGGTTGTCCTCCATCATCGGCACGTGCTTGTAGGCCGCGGCGTGGAAGACATACTCCGGCTTGTGGGCGGCGAAGATCTGCTCCATCTGCGACTCGTTGGTGATGGAGCCGACGTTGGACCACACCTTCAGGTCCTTGTGGTGGTTCATCATGTAGAGGCGTACGTCGTGCATAGGCGTCTCGGCCTGATCGACCAGTATCAGCTCCGAGGGCTTGAAGGTGGCCACCTGGCGCGCCATCTCCGATCCGATGCTTCCCGCCGCGCCCGTGATGAGGATGCGGTGGCCTGTGAGCATCTTCTTGATGGCCTCCATGTCCACCTCGATCTTGTTGCGCGGCAGCAGTTCCTCGATGTCCACCTCGTGGAGCAGCGTGTGGGAGATGGTCGATTTGCCGTCCCACTCCTCTGCCGGCGGCATCATCATGATCTTGATCTTGGCGGCGATGAGCCCGTCGATAAACTTGGTGTCGTGGGTGAAGTGTTCCGTCTGCAGCGGCGAGACCAGCAGCGCCTGCACGTGGAGCTTGCGCATGGTCTCCACCAGTTCGGGAGAGTCCTCATAGACCTTGATGCCGGAGATGCGCGAGGAGGTCATCATCTCGTTGTCGCTGATGAATCCCTTGATCTTGTAGCGCGAGCTCGGGTCGGAGACGATGCTTCGCGCCAGGGCTACGGCCCCCGACTGGGCGCCATAGATAAAGACGTTCTTGGAAATGCCGAAGTTGGTGTAGAGGTCGTGGAGCGCCTTGGCTGCCATGCGCGCCGTCCACATCAGCATCGTGGCCGTGATGAAGATTTGCACGCCGCTGACGAAGCGCGGCACGAGGATGTAGTTGCTCAGACCGAAGCGTATCTGCAGCTGGTGGAAGACGCAGATGGCGATGCTCGCCGTGAAGCTGGAGTAGGCCACGCGGCGCAGGTCGATGAAGCTGGAGTAGCGGAGCACGCCGTTGAACGTGTGGAAGATGAAGAAGGCCAACATGTAGAGTACCATACAGAGGCCAATGCCCAGGCCCACGCGATTCAAGTTCGTGTAGAGGTTGTCCACGCCATACTGAAGGGTATAGACAAACAGTCCAGATACCAGCACCGAAAGGGTGTCGTAAGCGAAGATACACCAATAAGGAAGCGTGCCTCGGGAGAAGGCCCATTTGACAAATCGGTAGAATAGTTTCATTTCATTCCAACTTTTGTTAGACTTATGCAATTAATTTAGTTTGAGCGATGATAGAACCGTCCCACTCGCCTTGATGCAAAACTACAGTAGAGGGAGTGATCCTGTCGGTCCTTGTCGGCGCCGATTCGGCTCTTGGTCTCCCAACCCCTGCTTTGTGTCGTTTTCGTGGAAAGTGTCTCTGTTCTCTCTCTCATAACGCCAAGTTGATGGCTGCACGAATCTATTGTGAATGCAAAGTTAGTATTTTATTTGTTTACACGCTGCTTTTTCTGAGAGTTTTTTCACCTCCTTGCCTTTATTTGTGAAGAGGCTTTACAAAATGTGGGTTCCTGCCGCTTCGTGCAAGCGACCTGTCGCCCCCGTGGATAGGGCCAAAATGGGATACAAGGCTGATGGCCAAGCATGCGAGAAAGAAGAAGGGCCAGCGGCCCGAGGCAAAAGAAAAAAGCAAAAGAAAGCGGCCAATCCAATAATTAGTAGTATCTTTGCCGCCCCATCGTCCCTTCTGCCAGCGAGAGCGGGGTGGGGCGTGAGGATTTTGATCACAAAGAAGACGATGACAGAAGAAAGCTCTGATGCGCTCAGCGCAGACCGCGGAGGCAAGCAGTTGCCCAAGGGAATCCACATAGTCGAGGCCGACCCGCTGATGGCCTCGAAGGAGAAGGTCGTGCCCCGCCGCCCTCTGGCCGAGACCTGGGGCAGCACCTCCGAGAAGCCCACCTCGTGGAGCTATCTCTACCTGCGCCATTTTGCGGTCAAGACCTTCAAGAAATGCCTGGAGCACTACAACGAGCAGACCGAAGGCCGTCCGCAGCCCTTCTTCATCCATCAGTCCTACCACTACGAGTACAAAAACCCCGAGAAGCAGCGGGGCGTGCGCAAGGTCCTGCAGCCCTCCATCAGCGGACTGGTCTTTCTCCAGGGCACGGTGCGCGATCTGCAGGCCTTCCTCGACGAGCATTTCCCACAGTTTCATCTTGTCAACGACCGCAGCCGCGGTTGTCCCGCCTCCATCGAGGACGCCATCATGCGCCCCTTCATGAACGTCTCGCGTATCCACCCCGAGCGCCTTACCTTCCTGCGCGAACCCCTGGAGAAGTTTGCCAAGGACCACGTCAGGCTCCGCGTCCTCACCGGCCCCTTCCAGGGCTACGAGGGCTACATCGTCCGCATCCAGCGCAACCGTCAGCTCGTCTTCGATTTTGGCGGTTGTGCGCTGGCTATCAGCGGTGTACACAACGAGGACTTCGAAGTGGTGGAGGAGTAGGGGAGGGCTGCTTTTATAACTTTTATGAAAGGAGCGGGCTGCTTCGTAAAAAGAAAAGAGGCTGCTTCGTAACAAAAACTCTCCTTCTATAATAAATAAGGTAAGAAACAACGAGACCATCAATATGACGAAAGGAAAGAAAGCCATCATCGTCGGCGCTTCGTCGGGAATCGGCTACGAGGTGGCCCGCCTGTTGCTCCAGGAAGGGTGGCGGCTGGGCTTGGCCGCGCGCCGCACAGAGACGCTGGAAGCCCTGCGCCGCGAGTTTCAGGACCAGGTCGTCTATGCGCCTATCGACGTCACCCAGGAGGAGTCGGAGGAGCGTCTGCTGCGCCTGATCGACGCGGTGGGCGGCATGGACCTCTACCTCCATGTGGCCGGGGTGGGGTGGCAGAACATGGATTTGCTGCCCGAGAAGGAACTGCCCACGGTGAGCACCAATGCGCTGGGCTTCGCGCGGTTCGTCGGTGCTGCCTATCGCTATTTCGCCGTCCAGGGCCACGGCCACATCGCCGTCGTCTCGTCGATAGCGGGCACAAAGGGCCTGGGCGTGGCCCCCGCCTATAGTGCTTCCAAGGCTTTCTGCAATGTCTATATCGAGGCCCTGGAGCAGCAGGCCCACCTGCGCCATCTCGACATCCACTTCACCGACCTGCGCCCGGGCTTCGTCCGGACCGACCTGCTCGGTGACGGCAAACACTACCCCATGCTCATGTCGGCAGAGAGCGTGGCCCAGGATATAGTCAAAGCCATAAGGACGCGTCGCCATGTCTGCGTGATCGACTGGCGCTACCGTGTCCTTACGGCTTTGTGGCGGACCATCCCCCGCTGGTTGTGGCGGAGGATGGCCGTGAGAAATTAGGCTTATACTGCTACATGCGGTTCACCTCCTTGAGATCGTCCACCTGCTTGAGGTTTTCGATGATCACCTCCAGCTCCTCGGCATCGTGTACCCCGAGTTCGATGGTGCCGTCGAAGATGCCATTGTTGGACGTCACGGTGATGCGGCGCATGTTGAGGCCGAGTTTGTCGGAGAGCATTTCGGCCACGTCGCGCAACATGCCCTGACGGTCGATGCCGCGGATGTGGATGGTCGCGTCGAAGTAGAGTTGGTGGTGCATGTCCCACTTCGCGTCGAGGATGCGGTTGCCGTAGCTCGCCTTCAGTTTGGAGGCCACGGTGCAGTTGCGGCTATGGATCTCGATATGGTTGCGGTTGTCGATGAAGCCCAGCGCGTCGTCGCCCGGTATGCAATGGCAGCAGGAGGGGAAGATGTAGCCGTTGATGGTCTTCTCGCTGATGAAGATCGGCTTCTTGCGGTTGAGTTTCTCATCGACGGTGATGAGTCCCTCCGACGAGGCCATCAGATCCTGTGCGTCCCGTTCCTTGCCCGTTCCCGCGTCTTTCTTCTTCAGGAAGGGCACGTATTTCGTAAACCACGCCGACGTGCTCCCGTCCTTGTTCTTCTTGCCCGTGAGCGCGTCCATGTCGTCGTCGCCCAACTGGATGGTGTGTGAACCCAGTGCGCGCAGCAGGTCCTCCGAACTCTGGAGGTTGTGCGCCTCGCAAAGTCTCTCCATGCGCTGCGCCGAAGGCTCCAGCTCGTGCTGAGCGAGCCAGTCGTGGAGTATCGTCTCACCCTTCTTCTGCAGTTCGCGTCCCTCCTTGCGCAGGATGGCCTGTATCTTGCCCTTGGCCTTGGCCGTCCCCACGAAGTTGACCCACGAGGGCTGCACGCGCTGTGCGTTGGAGGTGAGGATCTCCACCTGGTCTCCACTGTTGAGCTTGTGGCTCAGCGGCACCAGTTTGTGGTTCACCTTCGCGCCGATGCAATGGCTTCCGAGGAACGTATGGATCTGGAAGGCAAAGTCGAGCGCCGTGCTTCCCGCCGGCATGGTCTTGAAGTCGCCCTTGGGCGTGAAGACGAAGATTTCGGAGGAGAAAAGATTGAGTTTGATGGCGTCGAGGAAGTCCATGGCGTCGGGCTGCGGGTCGTCGAGGATCTCCTTGATGGTGTGGAGCCAGTCGTTGAGCCCCCCTTCGTCCTCCGTGATCTCGTAGCCCTCCTTATACTTCCAGTGGGCCGCAAATCCCTGTTCCGCTATCTCGTCCATACGGTCGGAGCGAATCTGCAGTTCGATCCACTTGCCCTGGTTGGACATGAGCGTCACGTGGAGCGCCTGGTAGCCGTTGGCCTTGGGATGGTTTACCCAGTCGCGCAGACGGTCGGGATGACTGTTGTAGATCTTGCTGATAGCCACGTAGATAGAGAAGCAGTCGTTGATCTCGTCCTCTCTCACGTTGGGCGTGAAGACGATGCGCACGGCCAGGATGTCGTAGATCTCGTCGAAGGAGACGTGCTTCTTCTGCATCTTATTCCAGATAGAGAAAGGCGTCTTGACGCGCGCCTTGATTTCGTATTTGAGCCCCATCTTGTCGAGGGCCGCACGGATGGGCGCCGTGAAGTCGCGGAAGAGTTCGTCGCGCTGTGCCTGCGTCTCCTCCAGCTGCTTCGCGATGTTCTGATAGATCTCCGGGTGCTCATAGCGAAAACTGAGGTCCTCCAGTTCGGTCTTCACCTTGTTGAGTCCCAGGCGGTTGGCCAGAGGCGCATAGATATAGAGCGTCTCTCCTGCTATCTTATACTGCTTGTTGGCCAGCTGCGAGGCCAGCGTGCGCATATTGTGCAGGCGGTCGCAGATCTTGATGAGGATGACGCGGATGTCGTCGTTCATCGTGAGGAGCAGCTTCTTGAAGTTTTCTGTCTGAGCCGAAGCCTTGTCGCCGAAGATGCCACCCGAGATCTTGGTCAGTCCGTCCACGATCTGTGCGATCTTCGGTCCGAAGATGTTCTCGATGTCCTCCACCGTGTAGTCGGTATCCTCCACGACGTCGTGGAGCAGGGCCGCGCTGATGCTCGTGGCTCCCAGTCCGATCTCCTCGCAGGCGATCTGCGCCACGGCTATCGGGTGCATAATATATGGCTCGCCCGAGAGACGCTTCACGCCCTGGTGCGCCTGGCGCGCGAAGTTGAAAGCCTTGGTGATGATCCCCACCTTCTTTCTGTGGCGCGAGGCCAGGTAGGTGTCGAGAAGGTGCTGGAAAGCGTTGTCCACCATTGCCTTCTCCTGTGCCGCCTGGTCGGCAGCTTTCTGCTCCATAGGCTTCTGGTCAGCAGCCTTCTGATCGATGGGCTGCTGATCGCTGGACTTCGTCTCCATCATGCCAGGCTTCTGATCCTGGTCGCCGGTAATAGTATTGTCCATGTCTATTCCCCCTTAGTTTAGATGTGTATTGTTGTGATATATATAGTTGGTACTAATGATTTTGGCTTTTGGTGTGGTCTCGTCTCAGAATCTCAGGCTGCATCCCAGTCCGATGGCGTTTTGTCCGAACGGGCTGCGTCGGGTCGTCATTGCGCCGTCATTGCCCATCACGACGGGTGCCACGCGCAGCGATAAGTCCTCTGAGATGTCAAACTCCGAGAGCGACGCATCGACGTAGGCGTCGATGACGGAGAGCGCATAGACGGCTATCGTGGAAAAGACGCTCAGGTCTCGCCATCTGCGGTAGCGGTTCTTGCGCTTGCGGAAGATCTCCTGGTAGCGGGCCAGGTTGCTCTCGTTGATTTCCGTGCCGAGGTGCAGGAAATTTTTGTAGCTCTCCGTGGTCGGGTCGTCGTCCATGATGTCCAGGTAGGCCTGGCTGTAGTCGTGGTACATCTGGTTGTTCCACGTCATGGCGTAGATACATCCTGCGAACCCGCCATAGATGATGGGCAGCTTCCAGTATTTGCGGTTATAGACCTGTCCGGCTCCCGGCAGTACCAGGGCCAGCCACATCGCCCGCTTCGCCTCTGGTCGCCACTGGCTCCAGTCGCGCCTTTGCCGCTTCTCCTTCCCCTTGGCCTGGGCCTTGGAGAGAGTCGGCGTCGGGTCGGCCTCCCACAACGATTGCAGCGTGGGGTCGGCGGGATCGGCGGAGTGCAGCCTCACGGCGACGGTGTCGTCAGGATAGACCACACGGATGGTGTCGGGACCCGCCACCTGCGCCACGGCCATCCCGCGCACCAGAACCAGCGCCAGGAAGACGCTCCAAAACCTGCCTCTCGTCATCATCTTCATGGCCTGCTTATTCTCCCGGTTGTTGCTTCATTCTGTCGAGCACACTCATGATGTGCTCCAGCTCCTCCTCCGAGGCGAAGGGGATGCTGATCTTGCCCTTGCCCTTGTCGTTGCAGCTCATCTGCACCTTCGTGTCGAAGAGCTGCGAGAGCTGGTCCTTGAGGATGTTGTACTCCTCCGGCAGACGGCGCGTGGCAGCGATAGTCTTCTTCGCCGACTGCACGTCCTCGCCGTTCTTCAGCTGCTTGCACACCTCTTCGACGCGGCGCACGGTGTAGTCGTTCTTCTGGATCTCGCGAAACACCTTCAGCTGGAGCGACGGACTGTCCAGAGAGAGAAGGGCGCGGGCGTGGCCCATGTCGATTTCCTTCTTCTGCAGCGCCATCTGCACCTGGGCGGGCAACTTCAGCAGTCGCAGGTAGTTGGCGATGGCGGGGCGGCTCTTGCCCACGCGTTCGGCCACCTTCTCCTGCGTCATGGCGCTCTTCTCCAGCAGGTGCTCGTAGGCCAGGGCTATCTCGATGGCGTTGAGGTCCTCGCGCTGGATGTTCTCCACGAGGGCCATCTCCATGACGTTCTCGTCCTTGATGGTGCGGATATACGCCGGGATGGTCGTCAGCCCCGCCAGTTGTGAGGCTCTCCAGCGGCGCTCTCCCGCTATGATCTGGAAGCGGTCGTGGTCCACCTGTCGCAGCGTGATGGGCTGTACGATGCCCAGCTGGCGGATGGAGTTGGCCAGTTCCTCCAGGGCCACGGGGTCAAACTCGCGTCGTGGCTGGTTGGGGTTCGCTTCGATCTGCTGCAGCGGCACCTCGTTGATGGTGCTGCTGCCCTGCGTGCTCACCGATTCTGTGGAGATGAGCGCGTCGAGTCCGCGTCCGAGGGCGTTGGTCTTGACGTTGCGGTTGTATTTCTTGTGTACGGGCATGAGTTATCCTTTCTTGTTGTGTTCGATGATCTCTTTGGCCAAAGACAGGTGGTTGCGCGCACCCGCCGAGTCGGCGTCGTAGAGGATGACGGGCAGTCCGTGGCTGGGACTCTCGGAGAGTTTGACGTTGCGCTGTATGACGGTGCGGAAGACCAGTTCCTGGAAGTGGCGCTTCACCTCGTCGTAGATCTGGCGGGCCAGGCGCAGGCGGCTGTCATACATCGTGAGCAGGAAACCCTCGATCTCGAGCTTCGGGTTGAGTTTGCTCTTGATGATCTTGATGGTGTTAAGCAGCTTGCTGATGCCCTCCAGGGCGAAATACTCACACTGCACGGGGATGATGACGCTGTCGGCTGCCGTCAGCGCATTGACCGTGATCAGACCGAGCGAAGGGCTACAGTCGATGAGGATGTAGTCGTACTCGTCGCGGATCGGCTGCAGAAGGCCCTTGAGCACCTTCTCGCGGTCCTTCATGTTGAGCATCTCTATCTCCGCTCCCACCAGGTCGATGTGGCTCGGCACGATGTCCAGGCCCTCGATGTCCGTGGTGTAGATGGCGTCGCGTATGTCGGCGTGGTCGATGATGCACTCATAGACTGAGCAGTCCACCTCCTTGATGTCCACGCCCAATCCGCTCGACGCGTTGGCCTGAGGGTCAGCGTCGAGGACAAGCACGGTCTTCTCCAGCGTGGCCAGGGAAGCGGCCAGGTTGATGGTGGTCGTGGTCTTGCCCACGCCGCCCTTTTGGTTGGCTAAAGCTATGATTTTTCCCATTTTCAATATTCTCAAAAATACGCCATGAGGCTGCGCTGCGGAGCGTCCTTCGGCGGAGGTTGTCCGTTGCTGGGCGCTGGGTGCTCGGCGGGTGAAGTCCCTGATAAGCATCCCTTTTGTCCGCTTCCTTCTTGTGTATCTGTCTGTTTCAAGTGTAATATTGGGCAAAGGTACATAAAAACTATGAGAAACCGACGGCTTTAAAAACTTTTTTTCGTACTTTTGCGGCTCAAAGATTGATGCAATGATGAATCAGAACAGACCCCTCATCCTCGTTTCCAACGACGACGGCTTCGATAGCAACGGCATCCGAAGCCTTGTTTCCTTCATCGCCGACCTGGGCGATGTGCTTGTCTGCGCTCCCGATGGAGGCCGCTCGGGCTTCTCCTGTGCCTTCACCGCCGCCGACCCGCTTTATCTGCGTCGGCGCGAGGATTATGCGGGCGCCCAGGTGTGGTCCTGCTCCGGTACGCCCGTGGACTGTGTCAAATTGGCCATCGATCAGCTGCTGGACGGCCGCAAGCCCGACCTTGTGATCGGCGGCATCAACCATGGCGACAACTCCACGGTCAACAACCACTACAGTGGTACGATGGGCGTGGCCTACGAGGGTGCGCTGAAGTATATTCCCTCGATCGCTTTCTCCACCTGCGACTATGATCCTCAGGCCGACCTTTTGGCCCTGCGACCCTTTGTGCGCCAGGTGACGGAGAAGGTCTTGGCCGAGGGTTTGCCGAAGGGTACCTGCCTCAACGTCAACTTCCCCAAGGGCTCGGAGTTTCGTGGCATCAAGGTGTGTCGTATGACCTATGGGCGCTGGACCAACGAGGTGGTCGATTGTCAGCATCCGCGTGGTGGCAAGTACTACTGGATGGTGGGCCATTTCCACAACGATGAGCCCGAGGCCGTCGATACCGACCAGTGGGCCCTCAATCACGGCTATGTGGCCGTCACGCCATCTGCCATCGACGTGACCGACTATGAATTGATGCGGAAGTTGAAGTTCTGACGATATGAAGTACTATCTGATAGTGGGCGAGGCGAGTGGCGACCTCCATGCCAGCCGGCTGATGGCCTCGCTGCGCCAGTATGACCCCTCGGCGGAGTTTCGCTTCTTCGGCGGCGACCTCATGTCGGCCGTCGGTGGCGAGCGCGTGCGCCACTACAAGGATCTTGCCTATATGGGTTTTGTGCCCGTCTTGCTTCATCTGCGCACCATCTTTCGCAACATGAAGTGGTGTAAGGAGGACATTGTGGCGTGGCGTCCCGACGTAGTAATCCTGGTCGATTATCCGGGCTTCAATCTCGACATAGCCCGCTACGTCCACAAGCACACGCAGATACCTGTCTATTACTATATCTCGCCGAAGATATGGGCCTGGAAGGAGTGGCGCATCAAGGCCATTCGCCGCGACGTCAAGGAACTCTTCTCCATCCTCCCCTTCGAGGTGCCGTTCTATCAGAAGCACCAGTATCCCATCCACTATGTCGGCAATCCCACAGCCGAGGAAGTGATGCAGTTTCGCCGCGACTACACCGAGAGCCGCGAAGCCTTTCTTGCACGCCGCTCTCTTTCCTCAAAGCCGATCATTGCCCTGCTCGCAGGCAGTCGCAAGCAGGAGATCAAGGACAACCTCCCGGCCATGATCGAGGCCGCGCGCCATTTCGAAGACTACCAGATGGTCGTGGCGGGCGCTCCCTCTATCAGCCGCGACTATTATAATAAGGTGTTGGGCAAACAACAGGTACCCATCGTTGACAACGAGACCTATGCCCTGCTCACCCATTCCGTGGCCGCGCTCGTGACCAGTGGCACGGCGACGCTGGAGACTTGCCTCCTGGGAGTGCCACAGGTGGTCTGCTATAAGACGCCCGTGCCTAAGCTGGTACGCTTCGGTTTCAACCACGTCCTCAAGGTGAAGTATATCTCGCTGGTCAACCTGGTGGCCGATGCCGAGGTGGTCAAGGAACTTTTTGCCGACCACTTCACCATCTACCGCATCATCAACGAACTCTACCGCATCCTCCCTGGTCAGCCCCACCGCGAGGAAATGCTCCAGGGCTACCGCACCGTCGCCGACCGCCTGGGCCGCCTTATCGCTCCCGACGAGGCCGCCCGCCTTATGGTCAGCCTCCTGCGTTCCGCTGCTCCTGCTGCTCCCGTCGTAGAGGACGAGCCCTCTGGTCCGTCCACCGATTCGCCCTCATCCACCAATCCGCCCTCATCTTCCGAAGAAATGCCCGAGGAACTGGAGGAGGAGTATGAATTGGTCTCCGTCAAAGAGTTCGACTGATTCGAAGACTGTGGCTTCTGCTTTGGGCTGTTCGCCAAGGATCAGCGCAAAGTAGAAGCCTGTTGTACGTTTCTTCGGTAGTGTCTCTCAGTATTTCTTCAAATCTTTTATTTGCCTCATTGTTAGACACTTTTGTCTCATGCTTAGCGTGTTGTTGGGCTGATATTGCCTTCTTCATCGTCTTGTAATATCTTGGTAACGTTTCTGTCACATCGTCGGAATACCTTTGCACCGTCAAAACAGAGAAACGAACGAAAGACAAAGATGAAGAAGTGTTATCATAGACTCGCGGGCATTGCCTTGCTGACGCTCTCCCTTCCCGTAGGAGCATGGGCGCAGGACATTCGGGGCATGGTGGTCGACTCCAAGACGCAGGAGCCGCTGGTCGGTGCAACCGTGCAGGTGAAGGAAACTTCGCTGGGTGTGGCTACCGACATTGATGGAAAGTTCCACTTCGAGGGTCTCGACAAGAGTAAGAGCTACACCCTTGTCATCCAATATGTATCCTACAAAACCAAAAATATTGACGGAGTTCGGGCTAAGGCCGACGGCGCAGAAGATGGCTTGCGCATCACGCTGGCGGCCGACGAACAGCAGCTGGGCGACGTGACCGTAACGGCGGTGAAGAGATTGAATACGGATGCCGCCATGATCGACGCCGCACGAACCAGCTCCGTCATCGTGAGCAACGTCTCCGCACAGGAAATCAAGCGGAGTCAGGACGGCAACGCCGGCGAGGTGATCCGCCGCATCCCTGGCGTGAGCCTTATCGAGGGAAAGTTTGTGATGGTGCGCGGACTCTCCCAACGCTACAATAACGTCTGGATCAATGGCGGGGCAGCGCCCAGTAGCGAGGCCGACAGTCGCGCCTTCAGTTTCGACATGATTCCCAGTGGGCAGATCGACAACATGATGATTGTCAAGACGCCCACGGCTGAGTATCCTGCCGACTACACGGGCGGATTCATCCTCATCAACACCAAGGAAATTCCGACCAGCAACTCTCTCCATCTCACGCTGGGTGGCAGTTGCAACACGCAGACGGCCTTCCGCACCTTCCTCTCGCCGAAGTCGTCGCCCACCGACTTCTTGGGCTTCGATAGTGGGATGCGGTCGCTCTCGGGCGGTATGGACGCCAAACTGAGCACACTGGGCACCAATGGGGGCGGCAATCCGATGATCGACCTCCTTCACAACGGACTGAACAACGACTGGCGCGTTCGCCAGTACACTCCTTGGGCCGACCTCAAGCTGGCGGCTGACTGGAGTCGCAGTTGGAGTCTTGATGGGGCAAAACTCGGTCTCATCGGTGCTTTCAACTACAGCAATGAGTATCGCACGATCTGCGGTATGGTCAACAACTTCTATGCAGCCTACGATACTGACAACGACCGCATCAACCCGCTGCGCCTCTCCACCGACGACCAGTACACCCACTCGGCGCGTCTGGGGACCATGCTCAACCTGACGCTATTGAGCCCCAATGGCAAGAACAAATACCAGATGAAGAACATCTTCAACCAACTGGGCTACAGCCGCTACACGCTCCGGCAGGGCGTCAGCGCACAGTCGGAACCAGAGCGGTCGGCAGAGTACTACTATCAGAGCCGCACCACCTATACAGGACAGTTGACGGGACGGCATACCTTCGGTGGCGATGCACTTGACTGGAGTGTCGGCTATGCGTATGCCAACCGTCGCTTGCCTGATCGTAGAAAATATATCCTCTACTGCGAAGATCCCAGTCAGGGTGATCAGTACCAGTGGCTCTATCAGAACGATATCTCGCGCGAGTGGACTTCGCTCGACGAGCACATTCTCTCCCTCCAACTCAACGATACCCATCGCTTCGACTTCGAGTCGTGGAGTCCATCGCTCAAAGGGGGAGCCTACGGGGAGTATCGCACGAGGAGGTACAAGACGCGCAACCTCTTCTACTGGTACGACCACGAGGGTTGTCAGTTGCCCGAGGGATTCCGATCGATGGATATAACTGCCCTGCTTTCCGACGAGACCTATTTTGGTGCCAACAAACTCTATCTCCTGGAGGATGTCAACAAACTCAACGACTATAGTGGCAACAACTTGCTGGGGGCTGCCTATATCGAGGCCGAACTGCCACTGGGCAAGTTTGAGGCCCATGCTGGTCTGCGCTACGAGTACAACCGCATGGAACTTATCTCCAACACCAAGTCGGCTGTCGAGAGCCACGAGAGCCATTACTACCGCCAGGGCGACTGGTTTCCATCTCTCAATGTCACTTACCACCTTCTGCCTGAGCACCAGCTGCGCGTGAGCTATGGACGGAGCGTCAACCGCCCCGAGTTTAGAGAGCTGTCGCCGTCGGTCTATTACGACTTCGATCTCGCCTCCGACGTACAGGGCAACTTCGACCTGCGCAACTGTTATGTGGACAACCTCGACCTGCGCTACGAGTGGTATCCCTCACGCGGAGAGGTCATCTCGCTGGCAGCCTTCTGGAAGCATTTCGATAGTCCGATAGAGTGGGTCTACACGCTCTCTGGTGGCACGGACGTCATCTACTCCTACATGAACGCACGATCCGCCAACAACTACGGGCTGGAGCTCGACATGCGCAAGCAGCTCGACTTCATCGGACTGAAAGACTTCTCCTGGAGTTTCAACGGGGCGCTCATTCATAGCCGTGTGCGGTTTGCCCCGGGTAGCAATGAGTACGATCGCCCCATGCAGGGACAATCGCCCTATCTGGTCAATACGGGAATCTTCTACTACAATGAGCCATTGCAGCTCTCGGTCAACCTGCTCTACAACCGCATTGGCAAGCGCATCGTGGGCGTGGGACGCACCACGGGTGGCGGCGACGCTTCGAGAAACATCCGGGTGCCGGACAGCTACGAGATGCCGCGCGACGTCTTCGACCTGACGGCCAGCAAGCGCTTTGGTCCGCTGGAGATCAAACTCGCCATCAGAGACCTCCTCAACCAGCAGGTCACGTTCAAGCAGTTTTCCGATGTGATGGTGCAGGGCGAGGGCCGCCGTATAGAGCAGGTGACGCGCTGCTACCGTCCAGGAATGAACCTCAATTTCTCGGCCACTCTCACACTTTGATCTCTCCCCGGAGATGCGTGGGCGCCAAAGGCCACTGTATCAGCAAAAAAAACAATGTAAAGTCAACAAGTGGGGTGGGCGCAAGCCCGCTTACACAACACAACAACTAATTACAACAAAACAATGATGAAAACAAGCAAGATGATTGTCGGATGCCTCGGCATCCTCGCTCTCTCGGCCACGCTGACGGCGTGTAGTGATGATGACAATGACAGCCCTGTCACGCCACCAGATTCCAGCGTCTCTTACGTCTGGGGCACGGATGGTGGCTTCAAGTCGTGCGACCATGTGCTCTTCGATGCAGAAGGCAAGGAGGCTCCCGAGGGCAAGGTCATCGGCAACGGCGACCAAAACTTTGTCTTCAAGGGTCAGCAGACGCTCGCCAAAGGCACTTATCTGCTGCGAGGCTGGGTCTATGTGGCCAGCGGATCTATACTGACCATTCCTGCTGGCACTATCGTCAAGGGCGACAAGGAGACCAAGGCGGCTATTATCGTGGAGCCCGGTGGCAAACTCATTGCCAAGGGTGCGGCCACAGAACCGATCGTCTTCACCTCGGAGCAGGCTCCTGGCAGCCGTCGTCCTGGCGACTGGGGTGGTGTGATCGTCTGTGGCAAGGCTCCCAACAACAATGGCGTGCTCGCCCAGCAGATAGAGGGAGGTCCGCGTACGAAGCATGGTGGCACCGACGCCAACGACAACTCGGGTGTGTTGCAGTATGTCCGCATCGAGTTTGCTGGCTATCCCTTCAAGAAGGACCAGGAGATCAACGGTCTCACCCTTGGTTCGGTAGGTGCTGGAACGACGGTCGATCATGTGCAGATCAGCTATAGCAACGACGACTCCTTCGAGTGGTTTGGTGGCACGGTCAATTGCAAGTACCTCATCGCCTATCGTGGTTGGGATGACGACTTCGACACCGATAATGGCTATTCGGGCAACGTGCAGTTTGGTCTCAGCGTCCGCGACTCGCGTATAGCCGACGCCTCGCAGAGCAATGGTTTCGAGAGCGACAACAACGCTGAGGGTTCTACAGCCGAGCCCTTCACTTCTGCCACCTTCTCCAACATGACGTTCCTGGGGGCGAAGGTCTTCGATGCCAACTTCCAGAACACCACCGACTATCTCGACGGAGGCAAGATGAATCCGGGCAACGGTTCCTCCACGGGCCGCTTCCAGGCAGGAATGCACCTGCGCCGCAACACGCGTCTCAATTGCTACAACAGTGTCGTAGTAGGATGGCCTATTGGTCTTATACTCGACAGCGAGAAGGGTAACACGCAGAAGGCCGCTACCGATGGTCTGCTTCAGCTCCACCGCATCGTCTTTGCTGGTACGGACATTACGGGATCTGACTTTAACAAAGTCTATAAGGATGAACTCTACAACTATCAGTCCAAGACGACCGATCCGTCGAAGAAGTCTTTCTCCAGTACGTTCTTCCTCCTCCCGGCCAACGGCAACAAGGTTGTTGATCAATGGGTGGCACGCTCTTGGCAGGGCATTCAGTCCATCATTGCTGCCAGCACCTCGGTGGGTGGCGCTCTCCAGGGATCGTTTGCCGAACTCCAGTCCAACAACTGGTTTGACAAGTCTGCTACCTTCGTAGGTGCCTTCCGCGACGCTTCCGATGACTGGACGGCAGGTTGGGCCAATTTCGATCCCGAAAACACGATATACTAAAAAGATCTTGAAAGTGTTCAGGATGACTTATTTTCCCCAATAGATTGAGTTGTTTCTTAGGTAAGAAGAAAAGGGCTGAGCATAGCGCGTTTGTGACTACGGGTCATGGATCGCTATTGTTCAGCTTTTTGTATCCTGTTTTTTTTGACTTCTTTTCCATCTTATCAGTTCCTTTTTGTGGAGTTGGAAAGCCGAGTGTTCTTTCAACTCATGTTCTTTCTTAATCTGGGTGCGTTCGGAAGGTGTACCGGCATAACCTTTGTTGGTTCTATGATGATCCCAGTGTGCCATAATCTCAGGCGATACGCCAATAAGGTATTTAAGGTATCGCCACCGATGGGAAAGGAACTATGGGCTGGTGTCACGGCTTCAAACTGCATCTTGCGTGCAATGACAGAAGCGAGATTATAGCCTTTGTCCTTACAGGCGCAAATGTCAGCGACAAGGATCCTGCGGTGTTTAAGGTCTTGCTAGCTATTGCTCCTTAGGTTTCGGTGGTCTTTGTCGTAAATGATTTTCAAACTTAACAGTTTCGTTTGTTCGCAATTTTAATAAGTCAAAATATGCATCTCTTGGCTGCTGGTAGAGATCGGAGATAGTAACCTTTGGGCGGATAAAACAGGAGGAAGGGCATGAGGAAAGACCGCAATGAAGGCTTTTGGCCTGAGATGGGCTTTGTTAAATGGATACGGAGGAATAGTTAATGGGGCGTTAATTCATGCTAATCGGCTTGCATTCAGCTGAACGGAAGGTTATCTTTGTATAGAGGCTGCGCCAGGGTAAATGGTGAGCTCGCCTTCTTGGCATAAACAGCTGAAAGAGGCAAGTGGTTGAAATGTAAAATATGATCAAAAGAAATAATGATAAAAAGATTAAATTTCTTATCAATAACTTCGGATGGGAGTCGGAAAAGACCGTTCTCGTATCGTTCTCGTATCGTTCTCGTATCAATCCCGTATTGATCCCGTATTGATCCCGTATCGTTCTCCTATCGTTCTCGCTTCCGGAAGCGGAAACAATACGGAAACAATACGGAAACAATATGAGGTCGATATATGCTGGAGGGGAGGACGATACGTGGTGGGTACATGGTCTGCTCCATGAGGATGATGACTTGTTTGACAAAGAACAAAACAATAAATCAGAATAGAATATGGGAATAGCATTACTGGCACTCTGCTTCTGTGCATTGTCACTCGTCCTTGCCTTGTTTGTGGGCATATTATGCCTAGTTTTTGGATAAAGAGATAATAGAATAACTATAGCAAAAGCCTATGAGGATTTACACTTCGTTGTACATTCCTTTGTCATTTTCTGCGGATTTTCCTATCTTTGCAGCCTAAATCAAAAAGTAAGATGATGGAAAACAAAGAACAGAAGACTTTTGAACCGCAGTCTGCCTCTGGCGTGGCAGAGAAGTATGCTGAGATCCTGCTGCAGGTGAAAGGATTGATGGAGGGAGTGGACAACCCCGTAGGCGTGCTTGCCAATGTGGCGGCGCTGCTCAAGGAGGCTTTCGACTATTATTTTTGGGTGGGATTCTATGTGGTGCGCCACGGCGAACTGCAGCTCGGTCCGTTTCAGGGATCTTTGGCCTGTTTCAGCATCAAGCACGGGCGTGGTGTCTGTGGCACATCCTGGGCCGAGGCGCGGACGCTGATGGTGTCCGACGTGCATGCGTTCCCAGGCCATATCGCCTGCTCCTCGCGGTCGCAATCGGAGATCGTCGTGCCCGTCATGAAAGATGGCGTGGTCGTAGCCGTCATCGATGTCGATAGCAGCGAGTTGGATTCCTTTCATGAGGCTGATCAGCAAGGTCTTGAGGCCATCGCGCAGGTTCTTGGCAGTTTGTTTCCTATCGGCTAAGACGGTCTTCAGGCTGGCTCTTGTCCCGATTGTTGGGCCGACCGTTGTCGCGATTACCCGACTATTTGTTGCCACCGTTATTAGGCTGTTCACTACCGCTTTGCTCGGGCTCTGCTGCCATTCCCGTCATTTCTTCCTCCTCCCTCAGTCTGTAGTGGGTCGGCCCTTTGGGTCGACTGTGGTCCTGTAGGAAGATGTGGTTGAGCGTGTGTGCCAATGCCTCCAGCGTTTGCTGGCGCCGAGCAGTTTTGAGTTCGCATTCCCACACCGTGATGCAATGCCAGCCCATCTGTGCGAGTTTTCTTTGCTCCTCGCAGTCGCGCTCCTTGTTTCGTTCTATCTTCCTTTGCCAAAACGCCACGTTGGTCTTGGGCAGGCGGAATCCTCCACAGTCGGCGTGCCCATGCCAGAAGCAGCCGTTGACGAAGATGCAGGTACGATATTTGCGGAGCACGAGGTCGGGGTGGCCAGGCAGGCGCGGACTGTTCAGCCGGTAGCGAAAGCCTCTGCGCCACAGGTATTGGCGCACGATGCGCTCGGGCTTTGTCCCGCTGGAGCGAATGGCCGCCATGTTGTTGTGTCGCTGCGTCGCTTTGTCCATAACGTCTGAGGGTGATGAAACGTTGGTGATGAAATATTGCTGACGAAACATTAGTGATGTAACGTCGGTGATAAAATGTGGAGAGGGGAATGTGGGGGGATGGTGCATAATATGAAAAGGGGTATCAACCTCGCTGGATGATACCCCCTCATTCTATGAAGTTGTAAACAAAAAAGCTTATTTACAATCCCGAACGGATTAGAGGTTCGGGTTCATCTTCGTCCACTCAGAGACCTCGGGGATGATGCCGAGAGCGATGATCTCGTCGCGCATCTTGCAGAGGTGCTCGTAAGACTTGTTGAGGGCAGCCAGCTCCTCTTCCGTGCCCGTGGGAGCGCAGAAGTGAACACCCGTCTTGTCGATGGTAGAAGGCATAGCCATCATCACGTTCTTGAAGCCACACTTATCGCAGTTGACATAGCAGCCAGCGGGGAGCGTAAACTCCTTGCCGCCCATAGCAGCCTCGATCATCTTCACTGCGTTGTAGGCAGGGCTCTGGAAAGAGCTGCGGCCACGAAGCTTGATGATGTTGGAACCACCCTGGATGGTGTGGTGCTTGATCTCCTCCCAGCGCTCCTCAGAGAGACCCATCTCAGAGAGGGGCTTGCCGTCGATCTTCACCTGGGAAGCGAAGACAGCCATCTGCTCGCCGTGGCCACCATAGGTGTGAGCACCCGTGACCTTGTCCTGCTGCACGCCAAACTCGAGGGCGAGAGCCTGCTGCAGACGCGTAGAGTCGAGAGCAGCGAGAGAAGTCAGCTGGTTGGGCTTCAAGCCAGAGTGGATGAGAGCGGTGAGGGCAGTCACGTCGGCCGGGTTGAAGATGACGACCACGTGCTCCACCTCGGGGCAATACTTCTTGATGTTGTCGCCGAAGTCGGCAGCGATCTGGCAGTTGCCCTTGAGCAGGTCCTCGCGGGTCATACCGTCCTTGCGGGGAGCACCACCAGAGGAGATGATGTACTTAGCACCCGTGAAGGCCTCCTTAGCATCAACGGTGTAGGTGATGTTGGCACCCTCGAAAGCACACTGCTGGATCTCGTCGAACACGCCATGAACGCCCGGCTCATAGATATCGTAGAGGCAAATGTTAGGAGTGAGGCCGAGCATCAGAACGCTCTGCACCATGTTAGAACCAATCATACCGCCTGCACCGACGATAACGAGCTTGTCATTTGTTAAATACTGCATTGTTTTATCTTTTAAAAGTTTTATGCTATTTGTTTTATCCCTTTGTGCAACCTGTTTCTGATTTGCACCGCAAAGTTACGCAAAAAAGTAGAGAGCAGAAAATATTTAACCATACTTTCACACTTTTTGTTTTATGAAAGGATAGAATGGGTTTTTTAGAACCATTCGAAAACGATTTGTCCCGTCCGAAACGATGGGATGGCAAAGACGTAGGGACATAAAAACCGCGGCAGGATCCCGACTTTTTTTGATCCGTCTCTCAAAATATATCAACCCTCATGGCAATAAAAGGGGAAGTGGTGCGTTATTGGAATGTGTTTAAACGCATTATTGTCATATCCCTCACGCTGTTGGCCGTCATCGGCGCACATGCGCAATACGACCCAGTCTTTAGCCACTACTGGCTGATGGAGACTTCGTATAACCCGGCTGCAGCGGGAAAGGGTAACAAACTCAATGCCGTGGGCGCCTACTCAATGGGCTTCACGGGCTACGAGGGCAGTCCCAAGACGTTCTATGTGAGCGCGGACCTGCCCCTCTACCTTCTGCGGCAGTATCATGGCGTGGGCGCCTCGATGCTCAACGACCAGATAGGCGCGTTCACCCACCAGCGTCTTTCCGCCCAGTATGCCTTTCGCAAAAGCCTCTTCGGGGGTATGGTTTCGGCAGGTCTGCAGCTCGGCCTCGTCATGGAGAAGTTTGACGGTACGAAGATTGATCTGGAAGACAGCAGCGATCCAGCTTTCTCCAAGTCGCAGCTCAGCGGCAACGCCCTTGACATGGGCTTCGGCCTCTACTACGTCCACCGCCAGTGGTACGTCGGCGTGAGCGGACAGCACCTCACCGGCCCGACCGTGGGGCTCGGCGAGACCAATGAGATGAAGGTCGATCCCACCTTCTACCTCACGGGAGGTTACAACATCAAGTTGCGCAGTCCCTACATCAGCGTTCCCACCTCGATGTTGGCTCGCTACGACGGTACGGCCTATCGTGCGGATATCACTGCCCGCGTGGTCTATCAGAACGAGAAGAAACGTATGTACGCTGGTCTCGGCTACAGTCCTACCAACTCCGTCACGGGCTATATCGGCGGAAGCTTTCAGGGCATCAACGTCGGTTATAGCTACGAGATGTTCACCGGTGGCGCCGGTATGGGCAACGGCTACCACGAACTGGTGGTGAGCTATCAGATGGATATCAACCTTCAGAAGAAGGGGCGCAACCTCCACAAGAGTGCGCGGATATTGTAGCGAGTGGGCGAGAGTAGATAGCAGTGAGAGTAGATGGATATGGGTGAGTGTAGATAGACAAAAGAAGAGTTGATCGATAAATTAAGATAAATAAATAAGGATAAATAAAAATAGAAAGAAGCGCCGCCCTTTTCCCCAGACGGGGTAGGGCGGGTGCTCCAAACCAGTAAGATATGAGAAAAGGAACGTACATATTGGCTATTTGCGCGAGTATGATGGCCACCATGTTGCTCTCGGGCTGCTTCGGTGGCAAGAGCGCGTCGTCGTCAGGAAGAGGCGGCGAGGTGGTCGGCGTGAGCGGACGTGGCTTCAAGGAGCCCACGCCCTACGGTATGACGCTCGTGAAGCGCGGTTCGCTGCGGATGGGCGTTGAGAAACAGGACAGCCTGTGGGGCAAGTCAATGCCCGTGAAGGACATTAGTGTTGATGGCTTCTGGATGGACGAGACAGAGGTGACCAACTCGCAGTATAAGCAGTTTGTCCACTGGGTGCGCGACTCCATTCTCCGTACCCGACTGGCAGACCCGTCCTACGGTGGCGACGAGAGCTACATGATCACCGAGGATAAGAACGGTTACCCCGTCACTCCTCATCTCAACTGGAACAAGCGTTTGCCTCGCAAGCCGACGGAGGACGAGCTGAGAGCCTTCGAGAGCCTCTACGTCACCAATCCTGCCACGGGAGAGAAGATGCTCGACGCGCGCCAGCTCAACTACCGCTACGAGATCTACGACTACACGGCAGCAGCCTTGCGCCGCAATCGTCTCAACCCGCAGGAGCGCAACCTCAACACCGACATTACGGTCGATCCCAACGAGGTGGTGATGATCAGCAAGGACACGGCCTATGTCGATGACGAGGGCGTGATCCACAGCGAGACCATCAACCGTCCGCTCTCCGGACCGTGGGACTTCCTCAATACCTATATTGTCAACGTCTATCCCGACACGACGTGCTGGGTCAACGACTTCCGCAACTCTGACAATGAGACCTACCTGCGTTCCTACTTCAGCAATCCGTCGTTCAACGATTATCCCGTGGTCGGTGTGTCGTGGGAGCAGGCCAACGCCTTCTGCGCCTGGCGCACCGACTATCTGCTCAAGGGACTGGGCGGCGAGGCACGCTATGTGCAGCGCTACCGTCTGCCGACCGAAGCAGAGTGGGAGTTTGCAGCCCGTGGCAAGGATCAGAATGAGTTCCCTTGGAACAACCAAGACGTGAAGAGCGGCAACGGCTGCTTCTATGCCAACTTCAAGCCCGACCGTGGCAACTACACCAAGGACGGCAACCTCATCACCAGCAAGGTGGGTATCTACTCGGCCAATAGCAACGGACTCTTTGATATGGCTGGCAACGTGGCAGAATGGACCAGCACGGTCTATACCGAGGCGGGTGTCGATGCAATGAACGACCTCAATCCGCAGCTCGAATACAAGGCGGCGCTCGAAGATCCCTACCGACTGAAAAAGAAGAGCGTGCGCGGCGGCTCGTGGAAGGATCCTGAGAGCTACATCCGTGCAGCCTGGCGCACCTGGGAGTATCAGAACCAGCCGCGTTCCTACATCGGCTTCCGTTGTGTGCGATCGTTGGCAAGCAGCGCGAGCGAGGCAGCGAGAATGAGTAAGAAAAGTCAAAAACGAAGCAAGAAAAGATAATGTCGAACTACAGTAAATATAATGTCATCTACCGACTGCAGAAGTGGATGGACAGCGTCCCTGGACAGACCTTTCTCAACTACGGATATAGCTGGGGCGCCTCAATCGTGATCCTTGGCGCACTCTTCAAGCTCACCCACCTGCCGGGAGCCAACTTCTGGTTGTTCTTCGGTATGGGTACGGAGGTTGTCGTCTTCTTCCTCTCGGCCTTCGACCGTCCTTTCGACAAGACCGACGATGGTCGCGAACTTCCCACCCGTGTCACCTTCTCGGGCGAACAGGTCTTTGCCGACGAGGAGGCTGGTGACTATGCTGACGAGTCTGGCGACGATACTGACGAGTCTGGCGACTATGAGCATAGCGATGAGGCCGACGAGGCCAACGTCGCTGGTGGGGCTCAACCCCGCGTGGTCTATGGCCGTTCGGGCCAGCGTCGCACGGCGGCTCGCTCAACGGCTCCTTCAGCGGGTCCCGCTGTTCACCACGGCGCTCAGCAGACTGCTGCTGACGAGGCCTTCGATGCAGTCCATGCTGCCGCAGGCGCACAGCCTGCAGCTGCTTCCATGCCCACCGCAGAGCAGGTGGCTATGGCTATGCTCAACTATCAGCGCGGCGATGTGGAGGGTGCACAGCAGCAGGCTCCCGAGATGGTCGAGGCACAGACGAAATATGTCGATGCGCTGAAGAGCCTCACCGACATGCTGGGCAAGGTCAACGAGCAGAGCCAGCGTCTCGCCCGCGACAGCGAGGAGATGGAGAACCTCAACCGTACGCTCACGGGCATAGCCAAGATCTACGAGATGCAGCTTAAGGGCGCGAGCCAGCAGGTGGGCACCATCGACCAGATCAACGACCAGACGCGCAAGATGGCACAGCAGATTGCCGACCTCAATGCTATCTACGCCCGTATGATAGAGGCCATGACGGTCAACATGCGGGCCGCAGCCCCTGGCGCAGCAGCCCCCACGGCTCCCGCTGCCGAGTAGTTTACAGCATACAGTAGGGGAGAGTCAGGGCTTACGGCTCCGCCCCCTGCATTATCACAACGCAAAATATGGCTATCAAGAAAATCAAGATATCGCCCCGCCAGAAGATGATCAACCTCATGTATGTCGTCCTCATGGCCATGCTCGCGCTGAACATCTCCACCGAGGTGCTCAACGGATTCTCCATTGTGGAGGAGAGCTTGAACCGGACGACGGGCAACTCCACGAAGGAGAACGAGGCCATCTATCGCGAGCTGGAGCAGATCATGCGCAAGAATCCTGCCAAGGCGCGCGTGTGGTTTCAGCGTGCCACCACGGTGAGGGCTATGAGCGACTCGCTCTTCAACTACGCCCAAGAGCTGAAGACGCTCATCGTCCGTGAGGCCGACGGACCGGAGGGCGATCCGCTTCACATCAAAAACAAAGACAACCTCGAAGCCGCAGGCGTCGTCATGCTGAGCCCGGGCACGGGACAGGGACGCAAGCTCTTCGACGCTATCAATAGCTACCGTGAGCGGATACTCCGTCTCATCGACGACCCATTGCAGAAGCAGATCATCAGCAGCAACCTCTCCACGACCGTGCCCTCGGCGGCGCTCAACAAAAACTGGGAGGAGTATATGTTTGAGGATATGCCTACGGCGGCCGCCGTCACGCTGCTTTCCAAGTTGCAGAGCGACATACGCTACGCGGAAGGCGAGGTGCTTCACACGCTCGTGGCCAACGTGGGACTCAAGGACATTCGGGTCAACAAGCTCGAAGCCATCGTTGTCCCCGACCAGACGCGCCTCTATCCGGGCGAGACCATCACGGCCCGTATGATGCTGGCTGCTGTTGACTCCACCCAGTCGCCGGAGGTCTATGTCAACGGACAGAAGATCAAGGGCAACACGATCCAGGTCAAGGCAGGAGCGCCAGGCAAGCACACCATCCAGGGCTACATGCTCGTGCGCGACTTGATGGGCAATGTGCTGCGCCGCGACTTCAAGCAGGACTACATGGTCATTGGCGGTCCGAAGCCGGAAAACTACATTTCGCCCGACGGAATGCAGCAGATACCGCCCTTCGACGGAATGGCGACGATTGCTGCCGACCTGATGAACGTGCTCTATGCGGGCTTCGACAACCCCATCACCATCTCCATCCCCAACACCTCGCAGAGCGACGTGCAGGCGACGATGACGGGTGGTACGCTGACGGCCCGTGGTGGCGGCCACTTCATCGCACGTCCCACCACGCCCGGCAATCCCGTCACGCTCCGCGTCTCTGCCAAGGGCCGACTGGTTGGCGAGTATAAGTTTAGGGTGCGCAAACTGCCCGATCCAGCTCCCTACATCGCCATGGGCGCTGACCGCTTCAAGGGAGGCAGTTTCTCCAAGGCCAACCTGATGGCAGCCTCGGGCATTCATGCAGCCATCGACGACGGACTGCTCGACATCCCGTTCCAGGTGACGAGTTTCCAGACCGTCTTCTTCGACAACATGGGCAATGCCGTTCCCTTGTCCTCCAACGGATCGCATTTTACGGCCCAGCAGAAGGAGCAGTTCCGCCACTTGAGCCGCAACCGTCGCTTCTACATCACTAACGTGGTAGTCCACGGTCCTGATGGCACCACTCGCAGCCTGGGTGGAGGCAACGCCATGCAGGTGATCGTGAGGTAGCGAATGATATTACATCTCGAACAGAATAGACAATACTTAGAATAGGAAATATACGATGAAACGGATATTCTTCATCCTTTGCATGACTCTCTCGGTGGTCTCGGTCGTAGCCCAGCCCGCCAAGCGGAGAGCCGAACAACAGAAACAACAGACGCAGACGGGAGCCAACGCGCTCACCACGCGCGCCCTCATCTCCTTCCCCACCGTACAGGAGATGCCTGAGGACGTCGTGTGGCGCCGCGACCTTTACCGCGAGGTGAAGTTGACGGACGACGCCAATGCTGGTCTCTATTATCCGACGGAGCCCATTGGCAGCCAGATGAACCTCTTCACCTACATCTTCAAACTGATGCTCCACCGCGACATCTACTGCTACGAGTATAGGCTGGACGGCAACGAGCTCTTCACCGACTCGGCCCGTATCAAGCCGATCCAATTTCTCGACAACTACAAGATCTACTACGAGCGGCGCGGCAAGGGCATTTATCTCGATAATAGCGACATTCCCTCGGGCGAGGTGAAGGGCTACTACCTCAAGGAGAGCGCCTACTACGACCAAGGCACGTCCACGTTCCGTCGCAAGGTCATCGCCCTCTGTCCGATACTCTATCGCGAGGACGATTTCGGCGACGGCGAGACGAAGTATCCTTTGTTCTGGGTGAAGTACGACGACCTGGCTCCCTATCTCTCGAAGCAGACGATGATGACCTCCAATCTCAACAATGCGGCGGTCATGAGTGTTGACGACTATTTTACGCGCAATATGTATGAGGGTAAGATCTACAAGACGACGAACATGCTTGGACGCACGCTCGCGCAGTATTGTCCTACCGATTCGGCCATGAGCGCGGAGCAAAAGAAGATCGAGAAGGAGCTCCAGGACTTCGAGAAGAATATCTTCGGCAACCCGGAGAAGCGTGATAGTCTGGATAGCGTACAGACCGCACAGGAGAAGGTCGGCAGAAAGCCGAAGCGTAGTGCCCGCACGCGCCGTTCTGGCGACAAGGAGCCTTCTGTCAAGCGCAGCCGCAGACCTTCGGGCGGTAGTGGCTCGGGCAGTGCAGCACGCGTCTCCGTGCGCCGCCAGCGCCATTGATGAGAGAGTGTGTGGGTCCTTTGGCGTGTAAACGCCAAAGGACCTGATGGTTATATTTTTTTTCTAACAATTTAAAACAGAAACCGTATGAAAAAGTTTTTTACTACTTTATTGGTTGCCGTTGGCCTGATGAGTGCCACCACGGCAAGTGCTCAGGTGCAGTTTGGTGTCAAAGCTGGTGTCAACGTGACGAACATGTCGCTCGACAAGGAGGTTCTCGACGCTTCCAACCGTGTTGGCTTCTTCGTCGGTCCGACCGTGAAGTTCACCCTGCCAGTAGTCGGTCTCGGTATTGATGCTTCCGCCCTCTATGACCAGCGCGAGGCCAAGGTCAGCGTGGATGGAGTGCAGGGTGTTGTCGATACGGAGCAGACGCTCAAGCAGCGCCAGATTGCCATCCCCATCAACCTTCGCTACGGCATTGGACTGGGCTCTACGGCCAGCATCTTCCTCTTCGCAGGTCCGCAGTTTGGCTTCAACGTGGGCGACAAGGAGCAGAGCCTCTGGAATGAGGCAGCCGAGTGGAAGTTGAAGACTTCCAACTTCAGCGTCAACGTGGGTCTTGGCGCCATGGTGCTCAACCACCTGCAGGTCACGGCCAACTACAACATTGCTTGTGGCAGCACGGGTGACATCCGCGCCAATAGCATTGTCGGCAATGTTCTTGACTTAAGCAAGTATGCTACCAAGGGCAAGAACAACTCTTGGCAGATTGGTGTGGCCTATTTCTTCTAAAGCGTAATTAGGCCAGAATAAACTGTTCTGATAGTAGGGTCGTGGCGTTTTCTGAAAAAGCTCAGAAGTTGCCACGGCCTTTTTTGTGCTTCATCTGGAAAATGGAGTGATAGGCTTGTTTGTGTTGTTTCCTATACGACTTGCTGATTTGGAAAAACAACTTGAACAACTTTTACAACAAGTAACAACGCTTCGCGGGGACATCGCCTCTTCGAGGCCCATGCAAACCAAGGGTCGCTTGTAGGGAAACAACAAAATACAACGCTTCGCCTTGGGTACATTTATATTATACATTATCCGGCAAAGGTAGCTTCTTTGGATGAGTCAACAATAAAAAAGAATTGCATTTTTTTTGTATTGTCTTCGATTTGCATTATCTTTGCATTCGAATAAGAGAGCGAATTGAGAATCCCCCCTGGACAAGGAGCCTGTGACGAGGGTAGTGCAGCGGGTGGAATGAACCAATCAATTATCAACAACCAAACGAATCTCATGGCGACAACGATACTTCTTCTTGAGCTCGCAGTCGTGCTGGCGATGATTTTTATTGGCGCACGGATGGGAGGAATCGGATTGGGTATTTTCGGTATGCTCGGCGTCTTTGTGCTGGTCTATGGTTTCGGACTGAAGCCGGGCAGCGCACCTATTGATGTGATGATGATCATCCTTGCCGTAGTGACTGCCGCTGCGGCCCTACAGGCTGCGGGCGGACTGGAATATCTCGTCGGACAAGCGGCGATCTTCCTGCGCAAGCATCCTCACCATATCACCTATTATGGTCCGCTCTGCACCTGGCTTTTTTGCTTGGTGGCGGGTACGGCCCACACTTGCTATTCGCTGCTGCCCATCATCAGCGAGATAGCCCAGGCCAATAAGATTCGGCCCGAGCGTCCTTTGAGTTTGGCTGTCATTTCGGCCTCGCTGGGCATTACGGGTTCCCCTGTCTCTGCAGCCACGGCAGCCATCATCTCCCAGGACCTCTTGGGCGGCGCGGGAGTGGAGCTGGGTACGATCCTTATGGTCTGTGTACCCGCCTCGCTGGTGGCCATCCTTGTGGCCGCCTTCATCCAAAACCGTGTCGGCAAGGCGTTGGAGGACGATCCGGAGTATCAGCGCCGCGTCAGAGAGGGGTTGATCTGTCCTGAGAAGGATACGGAGAGCTTGCGACAAGCCGAGACGATGGCGCGCCCCGAGGCCAAATACTCCGTCTGGGTTTTCCTCTTCGGTGTGGCCTTGGTCGTGTTGTTCGGTTTCCAACCGCAGTTGCGCCCCGAGGGAGTCACGATGTCCGAGACCATCGAGATGATCATGATGGCCGACGTGATCCTCATCATGCTGGTGGGCAAAGTCAAGGTGGGCGACGTGACGAAGGGCAGTGTGTTTGCCGCAGGCATCAATGCCGTCATTGCCATTTTCGGAATCGCATGGATGGGCAGCACTTTCTATACGGGCAACGCCGAGGCCATCAACCAGTCTTTGTCCGGGATGGTAGCCGAAGCGCCGTTCACGTTTTCCGTGGCCCTGTTTGTGATGAGCGTCATGCTCTTCTCCCAGGCTGCCACCGTCACCACCCTCTATCCCTTGGGCCTTGCCCTGGGCATCAGTCCGCTGCTTCTGGTGGCCATGTTTCCCGCCGTCAATGGCTATTTCTTCCTCCCCAACTATCCTACGGAGGTAGCTGCCATCAACTTCGACCGCACGGGGACCACGCGCGTGGGACGCTGGGTCATCAACCATTCGTTTCAACTGCCAGGCTTCGTCACCACGTTTGTGGCTATCGGCGTGGGCTATCTCATCACGCTTTTCCTCTGAGCCCTCTCTAATGGCAGGAGGACCAGCCAGCAGAACAGCACTAAAGATGAACAAGTCTAAAGCAGAACGGCTCTAACGACCGAACGGCAGAACGGCAGAACGGATCTAACGGGAAAATGGCTCTGTCAGCAGACGGAAAGTTGGCGCGATATGTGGCAAGAGCACGACCATAAAGGGCGACCATACGGACAACAAAAAGAGAGAAAAAACAGATAGAATAATATCAATACAATCATATCGACATGAAGAAAATCTTTGCAACAGCCGCCGCGCTGACCCTCACCTTGGGAGCAAGCGCACAGGGCAACAACACAGGTATGGGCGGCGACCATGAGGGATGCACCAGCCTGGCTGAGCGCGTTTTGAAGTTGGAGAAGAAAAACGACGCCTTCAACGTTTACATCAACTACGCGGCCAGTTTTCAGGAGACAGACAACGGCACGGAGTGGGGTTCGGCCTTTAAGAACCGCCAGGCGCGCCTGGAGTTTATGGGCCATCTGACGGACAAGATCTCCTACCGCTTCCGCCATCGTCTGAACAGTGGCAACAATGCGCAGTCGGAGGACAATTTCGCTGCTGCCACGGACGTGCTCTGGGTGGGCTACCAGTTTAACGAGAAGCTGGGCGTCCATGCGGGTAAGGTGTGTCAGTACTGGGGAGGATTCGAGTATGACGAGAACCCCATGTATATCTATCAGTTTAGCGATATGGGCAACAATATCGACATCTTCAAGGCGGGTGTGAATGTTTCCTATCGTCCCGTGGCCAGTCAGGAGCTCACCCTCAGCATCACCGACGCCTATAGCAACAAGTTTGCTGAGGAGTATGGCGAAGGAGCCTACTCCTTGGAGGCCGACGGAACGAAGCGCATCCTGGAGGCTTCCAACCATCCGCTGACCTATATCTTCGGCTGGAACGGCAATTTCTTTGGCGACAAGCTCCAGACGCGCTGGTCTTGGGGTATTCAGACCGAGGCCAAGCATAAGTATAGCCGGATGCTCTTCCTCGGACAGAAACTCAACCTGCCACGCGTGCAGTGGTATTTCGACTACATGGGCGCCTTCGAGGGCCTCGACCGTCTGCGCATTGCAAGCCGCGAGGGAGCAGCGCTGCTGGCGGATGCTGACAATCCCGATGCAGGCCCAGGCTATTTCAGCGACGTCCACTACCATTCGTTCGTCACGAAGCTCAACTGGCAGTTTGTGCCGCAGTGGAACCTGATGGTCAAGGGAATGTACGAAATGGCCAGCGTGGACAATGTCGCTGCCATGAAGGACTTCCGCAAGAGCTATGGCTACCTGGCCAGCGTGGAGTATTTCCCCGTCAAGGGCGAGGACTTCCGCGTCTTCCTGGCCTACACGGGTCGCAAGTTTGATTATAGCAAGGAGTGTGGGCTGCAGGACTACAATACCAACCGCATTGAGCTCGGCCTCATGTACCGCCTCAAAATGTTCTAAATCACTGCCTCTTAGGGTAGAAAGCAAGAAAATATGAGAAATCCGCAGTCTTTGTCTATGAGGCTGCGGTTTTTTTTCTTTTTTGGGGGGCTCCCAGGGGTAAATGCCTGCTGAGTAGGGAAAACAACCAATACAACATTTACAAGAAAATACAACGCTTCTCGGGGACAAGACGCTACGCGTCAAACAAGCCTTCTGCATGGTAAACAACAAGATACAACAGCTTCGCGTGGAGATGTGCAGAACCGAATATCCTGCTGAGTAGGGAAAACAACCAAGACAACATTTACAAGAAAATACAATGCTTCGCGGGGATATGGAGCTATTTCCTGATTTCGAAATGCTGGTAGTCCTTCACGGTCCGCCAGTTGCCGCCCCACACAAATCCGCGGGCGGTGAAGAGGCGATAGCAGAGGTCTCCCTTGATGACCTTGTAGGGGAATTTGGCTTCGCGCTGCAGGTATTTCCGCCCTTGGCGCGGCTCCACCACTACCTTGCCGCCTACCGTCCGCCGACACGGGTTGTAGAGCGGGTTGATGTCCACGGCCAGTCCTCGGGCGTGGGCCGAGAGTTTGGTGCTTCCCGTCGTGATGCGGTAGTTGAACGCCGAGGAGTTGTTGGCCGCCATCGATCGCTCGTCGTCTGCGCCGTAGTCGTCGATGAGGCGCATCCGCTCGATGGGGTAGTGGGCGTCGTAGAGCTTGCGCAGGATCTCCAGGACGTCGTTGGCAATGGCCCGATTGACTACCATCTCGCCGACGATGCTCCTGCCCTGCGCGTCCTTGTGGAGGCAGAGCAGGTAGCGTAGGTCCTCTCTCGCCACACGGCAACCCTCCTTGTAGGACCGCCCCCGCATCCTTTCAAACACCGAGTCGCTGATCTTGGAAACCGAGAAAAAACTGCCCACACCCCTTCGGGCCACAACCTCCTCGCCGACGATGTCGCCTGGGCGAAAGGTAGCTCCAGTCTGCGCTGCCATCTTGCCTGGCAGGCTCTGTGGTGGGACAACGCCCCCGACTCCCATGGGCAGCAAAATCAGGCCCACGGGCAGCAGGAGGAAGCCCACAAGGGCGAGGCGAGGGAGCGGGCGGATCGCCTTCATAGAACGGATCGCCTTCATAGAACGGAGTGCTTTCGTAGAATAGAGCGCCTTCGTAGAACGGAGCGCTTTCGTAGAATAGAGTGCCTTCGTAGCATGGAGCACCTTCATAGAGCGGGCGATTCGCATGGAAACCATCAGGTGAGCGATTCGAGATGCTTCTTGATGTCCTTGAGTTCGTCGCGCACGTTGATGAGGCTTTCCAGCACCTGCTGCGTGCGTTCCGATCCGTCGCGGTTCTGCTGGAGCATCTTCTTGGCTGCGGCGATCTTGAATCCCCTTACCTTCACTAAATTGTAGATAAGGCGCACCTGCTCTATGTCCTTCTTCGTGTATTGTCTGACGCGGTTTTGGTTGGTTTTCGGTTTCAGACTGGGGAAAACCGTTTCCCAATAGCGCAGCAGGCTCTCCGCGACGTTCATCATCTGAGCCACCTCTTTGATGGAGTAGTAGAGCTTATTGGGGCGCTCTGCATTGATCTGTTCCATGTTTTTTCCTTCTTTAATTCAATCGGTTTCCTTTGGATTTGCAAAAATACTCAAAAGTCATTACCTTTGCAACTGTTTAGGATGAATTTTAGGAATTAAAAACATAAGACGATGATGACAGCAAATGAAATCCGCGACTCGTTCAAGAAATATTTCGAGTCGAAAGGTCACGCCATAGTGCCCTCAGCCCCTATGGTCATCAAGGACGACCCCACGCTGATGTTTACCAACGCGGGCATGAATCAGTGGAAGGACATCATACTTGGCACGAAGGATCCGGAGCCGCGCCGCCGCGCCGACTCGCAGAAGTGTCTTCGCGTGAGTGGCAAGCACAACGACCTGGATGTGGTCGGCCACGACACCTACCATCACACGATGTTTGAGATGCTGGGCAACTGGTCTTTTGGCGACTACTTCAAGCAGGGCGCCATCGACGCGGCCTGGGAGTATCTCGTTAGTATTCTCCACCTCAACCCCGAGGACCTCTACGTCACGGTCTTCGAGGGCGACGAGAAGGAAGGCCTGGCCCGCGACGAAGAGGCGGCCAAGTTCTGGCGGAAGCACGTGCCCGAGGACCATATCATCAACGGCAACAAGCACGACAACTTCTGGGAGATGGGCGACACGGGCCCCTGCGGTCCCTGCTCTGAGATCCATATCGACAATCGCCCCGACGAGCTGAAGGCGCTGACGCCAGGCCGCGAACTGGTCAACAAGGACAATCCCCAGGTCATCGAGATTTGGAACCTCGTTTTCATGCAGTACAACCGCCGCAGCGACGGGTCGCTGGAGAAGCTCGGCATGAACGTGATTGATACGGGTATGGGCTTCGAGCGCCTCGTCCGCATCCTTCAGGGCAAGCACTCCAACTACGATACCGACATCTTCCAGCCCATCATCAAGGAGATCGAGAACCTCTCGGGCCTGAAGTACGGATTCACCACGCCCAGCAGCACCGAGGATGAGGGCGCGACCGACCAGGAGAAGGTCGATATCGCCATGCGTGTGGTGGCCGACCATCTGCGCGCCGTGGCTTTCTCCATCGCCGACGGCCAGTTGCCGGGCAATGCCAAGGCTGGCTACGTCATCCGCCGCATCCTGCGCCGTGCCGTCCGCTACGCCTACACCTTCCTCGGTCAGAAAGAGGCCTTTATGTTCCGCCTCGTCAATGTCCTGGTCCAGGAGATGGGCGCTGCCTATCCCGAGTTGCCAGCCCAGCGCGAGCTCATCGCCCGCGTGATCAAGGAGGAGGAGGACAGTTTCCTCCGCACCCTCGACAAGGGCATCAACCTCCTCAACGGCGAGATGGACGAGCTCAAGGCCCACGGCGAGAAGGAACTGCGTGGCGCCCAGGCTTTCCGCCTCTTCGACACCTATGGCTTCCCCCTCGACCTGACGGAGCTGATCTGCCGCGAAAACGGCTATACCGTCAACGAGCAGGAGTTTGACGAGGAGATGGCCAAGCAGAAGGCCCGCGCCCGCAATGCGGCCCAGGTGGAGAACGGCGACTGGGTCGTGCTGCGCGAGGGCGAGCAGGAGTTTGTGGGCTACGACCACACGGAGTATCCCTGCCACATCCTGCGCTACCGCGAGGTGAAGCAGAAGAAGTCCACCTTCTTCGAGGTCGTGCTCGACTATACGCCGTTCTATGGCGAGATGGGCGGCCAGGTCGGCGACCAGGGCAAGCTCGTCAGCAGCGACGAGACCGTGGTCGTGAGCGACACGAAGCGCGAGAACAACCAGAGCATCCACATCCTCAAGCGTATGCCGCAGGACCCCACGGAGGAGTTTACGGCCTGCGTCGATGTGCCGCTGCGCGAGGCTTCCGCCCGCAACCACACCGCCACCCACCTCTTGGACTACGCGCTGAAGCAGGTGCTCGGCGACCATGTGGAGCAGAAGGGATCCTACGTCAGCGCCGACACGCTGCGCTTCGACTTCTCCCACTTCCAGAAGGTCACTGACGAGGAGCTGCGCCGTGTGGAGCAGCTGGTCAACAGCCTTATCCGCCAGGACCTCCAGCTCGACGAGCATCGCGACATGCCGATGGAGGAAGCCAAGAAGCTGGGCGCCGTCGCCCTCTTCGGCGAGAAGTATGGCGACCGCGTGCGTGTGGTCCGCTTCGGACCCTCTTGCGAGTTCTGCGGCGGTATCCACGTGGCTGCCACGGGCCGCATCGGCTTCTTCAAGATCGTTGGCGAGAGCAGCGTGGCTGCTGGTGTGCGCCGCATCGAGGCCATGACGGGCGAGGTCTGCGAGAACGCCATCTATCTGCTTGAGGACACGCTCCGCGACCTGAAGTCGCTCTTCAACAACGCCAAGGACCTCAAGGCCGTCGTCACGAAGTATATCGACGAGCACGACCACATGAAGAAAGAGATCGACCAGTTCCGTGCCCAGGCCGTGGATCGCATGACCCAGGAGCTGGTGCGCAGGGCCGAGGAGGTCGATGGTCTGCGCGTCGTCAAGGCCGTCGTTCCCCTCGATCCCGCCGCAGCCAAGGACCTGGTCTTCAAGGTGCGCCAGGCCATTCCCGACAACCTGGTCTGCGTCGTCGGTTCCGTCCACGAGGACAAGCCGCTGCTGAGCGTGATGTTCTCCGACGATCTCGTGGCTAGCCATGAGCTCAACGCGGGCAAGATCATCCGCGAGGCTGCCAAGCTCATCAAGGGTGGTGGTGGCGGCCAGCCCCACTATGCCCAGGCCGGCGGCAAGGACCGCGATGGTCTCGCGGCAGCCGTCGACAAGGTGCTCGAGCTGGTGAGGAAGTAAGGCGGCCCTCGTTTTCCGCATTTTTTCTATAGCGTCAGCCCGGGATAGTTCACGTCCTGGGGCTGACGCTTTCCTTTTCCTTTGGTTATCCGATATTTGGAGTGACGCACGGAGTTGAGTAATATAAAAATCATTGAAAACAACGCTTTTCAAGCAAAAATTCCTGCTGAGTAGGGAAAAACAACAAATACAACATTTACAACAAGTTACAACTTTTCACGCTTCGCGTGTTGCAATCCTGCTGCAAAGGTAAACAACAAAATACAACACGGGTTCCATGAATGGAACCTTCGCGGGGACAAATCCTGCTGAATAGGGGAAAACAACAAATACAACATTTACAACAAGTTACAACTTTGCACGCTTCGCGTGTTGCAATCCTGCTGCAGGGGAAACAACAAAATACAACAAGGGTTCCATGAATGGAACCTTCGCGGGGACATAACGCCAGGAGAAATCAACTGGAAATGTGGCCAAGGCGAAGCGTTGTATTTTGTTGTTTCGCAACAAGCAAGCCTTGATCTGCATGGGCCTCGAAGAGGCGATGTCCCCGCGAAGCGTTGTTCAAAGTTGTAAAAGTTGTTCAAGTTGTTTTCCCATTTCAGCAGGCCGTATTGGAAACGCAAGTGCCCTGTCGCTCCAAATATCGGATGCCCCCTTTTCCGCCCCTTTTTCCGCCTCGCGGGCGACCTTGTCGTGCGATTGTTGGACGATTGTCGGGCGATTGTCGGAGAAAATAAGGATAACTTAACGCTCCATTGTCGGAAATGGAGAGAAAACATCGTACCTTTGCACCTTCATAGTAGGTAAAACAAAAAAGCGAAGTATTGAGAACCATCTATCTTCAAAAAGACTGCCCAGCCGACCTGGCCGCGAGCGTGGCCACCATCGGCTTCTTCGACGGCGTACACCGTGGGCATCAGTTTCTCATCTCCCATGTGGTTGAGACCGCGCGGGAGGAGGGCCGCCAGTCGATGATCATCACCTTCGACCAGCATCCCCGCGAGGTGCTCCATGCCGACTACCAGCCCCGCCTGCTCACCCCGCTGCAGGAGAAACTCTATCTCCTGGAGCGTACGGGTGTGGACGTGGTGGCCGTGCTCCATTTCGACGCGGCCCTGTCGCAGCTCTCCGCCCGCGACTTCATGCACGACCTGCTGCTGCAGAAGCTCCACGTGGCCAAACTCTTCATCGGCTACGACCACCGCTTCGGCCACAACCGCGTCGAGGGCTTCGCCGACTATGTGGCCTATGGCCGCGAGATGGGGATGGAGGTGGTGCAAAACCCCGTCTTCGAGCTAGAGGGCGTCAACGTCAGTTCCACCGTCTGCCGGCGCCATGTGGCAGCGGGCGAGATGGAGGCGGCCTCGCGCTGCCTGGGCTATCCCTATAGGATGGGCGGCCGCGTGGTGGCCGGATTCCAGGAGGGCCGCAAGCTCGGTTTCCCCACGGCCAACATCCAGCTCGCCGACCCGCGCCGTCTCGTGCCCGCCTCGGGCGTCTATGCCGTGAGGGTCAAGGTAGGCGACGAGGCGACGTGGCGACTGGGCATGATGAACATCGGCACGCGCCCCACCTTTGGCGGCGAGAAGGTCTCGCTGGAGGTGCATATCTTCGACTTTGCGGGCGACCTCTATGGCTGTCATGTCGAGGTGGCGTTTTTCCGCCGCGTCCGCGAGGAGCGCAAGTTTGCCTCGCCCGAGGAGCTGGCCGCCCAACTGGCCCGCGACAAGCAGGCGATCCTCGACGCGTGTTGTTTATCATAATCGCTTACAGTAGTTATTTATCATAATCGCTTGTAGTTATTTATCATAATCGTTTAAGAAAAAAATAAAGAAAAAAAATAGAACAACAGATGAAAGAGAATAGAAAGCCAGGAAGAATGGCGGTGGACCTCCTATTGATCTTCATCGTCTTTCTCGTCATTCAGATGGTGGTCAACGGACTTGTCACCCTCGTCTATGTGTATCTGAACCACGTCGATGCTGTCCAGTTTGCGCAGCAGGTGGCCAGCGGTCAGCAGGGGCAGTTTGTCGCCGCCACGTCGGTGCTCTCCAGCCTGCTCACGATCATGGTCTATCCGCGCCTGCGGTGGACCCCCCTCGACCGCACCTATCTCCGCTCCCGCCCCTGGGCCACGCTCGTGTGGTGCGGCCTGCTCACGCTGGGCACGATCCTGCCCTTCGAGTGGGTCTATGAGCAACTGCAGATACAGATGGCCGACTCCCACCAGGCCCTCTTCGAGAGCGTCATGCGCGAGCCCTGGGGCTATGTGGCCCTGGGCATCCTGGCGCCTGTGGCCGAGGAGTTTGTGTTTCGCGGCGGCCTACTGCGCACGTTGCTCTCGATGATGCGCGTGCGCGGATGGGAGAGCGGACGCTACGTTGCCCCCACGGCGTCGAGCGCCTCCGTTGCGCCCACGAGATCCAGCGCCTCCGGGGAGCGTGCGGGCCGCGCCTGGGCCCCCTGGTTGGCCATTGCCTTTTCGGCCCTGCTCTTCGGCGTGGTCCACATGAACTGGGCGCAGGGCTTCCACGGCTTCATCATGGGCCTCCTGCTCGGTTGGCTCTACTACCGCACGGGCAGCATGATGCCGGGCATCATCGTCCACTGGGTCAACAACACGGTGGCCTACCTGATGTTCAAGCTCCTGCCCGGTATGGCCGACGGCCAGCTCATCGACTTCTTCCACGGTTCGGAGCGCCTGATGGTCGTGGGCCTGCTCTGCTCGCTCTCGATCCTCGTCCCGAGTCTTTTCCAAATCATCTTGCGAACAAAAAAATAGAATGGCCTTCGGCCCCCGGGCCAAGGTTTTTTCTCTGACACCGACAGAAAAGTTTCTCTGACACAGACAGAAAAGATTTTCTCGACACAGACAGAAAAGATTTCCCCGACACAGATAGAAAAGATTTTCTCGACACAGACAGAAAAGATTTTCCCGACACAGACAGAGAGTTTTTCGAACTGTACGGTTGAAACGGGCTGAAAGCCCAACAGACCCTAGCCCAGGGCATCGCCCTGGGTATAATAGCAATCAACAAGACGCCCTGTAA
>ERZ825159.412-NODE-412-length-55999-cov-7.671833_pt1 | contig 55999 bp, 52 predicted proteins | sample MGYA00519932_ERZ825159 | MGnify/ENA primary metagenome ERZ825159 (study PRJEB31778, sample SAMEA3449191) | human gut metagenome | biome: human gut; feature: human-associated habitat; material: faeces | place: United Kingdom | collected 2010/2012 ... | reverse complement strand
GGGGCAATTGCAGCACGCTGGCAGGCAAAAGCAGGGGTGGAACCCCCTTTTGCCGAATGCGAAAGACCGGTTTCTCTAAGAGAAGTTCTCCTAGGAAAACCAATTGCGTACGGTTCGGCAAAATCGCTTTGCTCTTTGCCTCTGTGCTGTTCGCCGACGTTGCGTTGCTCGAATTGCCTATGAATCTTTCTTAGATTACAATTTACAGGAATTTTTTATGTTTCTCGAATGGCGAACAGCAAATTGCTTGTTCCTCTTAGATTTTTATTACTGTTCATTATCCACTCTCTGCAGGGGGCAGCTTGCCCCCCTGTTTAGAGGATGCCCTGCCCCTTTGTCCCTTCGGGACATTTCCCCACACTGTGGGGAATCACCCTCGCCAAGCTGAGCCAGCTCGACCGCAGTTGCCTGCGGCTCGTTCTTCGCAACACACTTCTACAAACAAAAAAGCACCGCCGAAGCGATGCTTTTTCTCGTTTTACTCTGTAAATTTACAGCGTTTTTCTCATTAAATATGTGCAGAATAGTTCGGTGCTTCTTTGGTAATCTGAATGTCATGCGGATGGCTTTCCTTCAGACCTGCACCCGTAATCTGTACAAACTTTGCCTTTTCATGCAGCAGCGGAATGGTCTGGCAGCCACAATAACCCATACCAGAACGAATACCGCCGACCAGCTGGAAAATGCTGTCTGCCACGCTCCCCTTGTAAGGAACACGACCTTCAACGCCTTCCGGAACCAGCTTCTTTGCACCTTCCTGGAAATACCGATCCTTAGAGCCGTTTGCCATTGCTGCCAAGCTGCCCATACCACGGTAAACCTTGAAGCTTCTGCCCTGATAGATTTCTGTTTCGCCCGGTGCTTCTTCGCAGCCTGCCAGCAGAGAACCCAACATAACAACATTTGCACCAGCTGCCAATGCCTTTACGATATCGCCGGAGTACTTAATACCGCCGTCAGCGATAACCGGAATGCCATACTTCTTTGCAACACAGGCAACGTCATAAACAGCAGTAACCTGCGGAACACCGATACCAGCAACAATCCGAGTGGTACAGATAGAACCTGGCCCAATACCAACCTTAACGGCATCTGCACCAGCCTGAATCAATGCTTCAGCAGCTTCTGCGGTTGCAATATTTCCGGCAATGACTGGTGTATTCGGGAATGCTGCCTTGACTTTCTTCAGACATTCCATAATGTTCTTGCTGTGACCGTGTGCAGAGTCCAGAACCAAAACGTCTACCTGTGCATCGACCAATGCGTGTGCCCGTTCCAGAACATTTGCGGTAATGCCGATGGCTGCACCGCAGAGCAGACGACCCTTTTCATCTCTTGCAGAGTTCGGGAACTGCACTGCCTTTTCAATGTCCTTGATGGTAATCAAACCCTTGAGGTAGCCGTTTTCATCAATCAGCGGCAGTTTTTCAATCTTGTGCTGGCGGAGAATTTCCTGTGCTTTTTCCATGCTTGTGCCAACCGGAGCTGTGATCAGGTTTTCCTTGGTCATTACTTCGGAAATCGGTGCACTGTAATCGGTCAAAAACCGCATATCCCGGTTGGTGATGATGCCGACCAGCTTTCCAGTACGGTCTACAATCGGAACGCCGGAAATCTTATACTTGCCCATCAGCTTATCTGCATCTGCAACCAGATGATCTTCGGTCAGAGAGAACGGATTGACAATAACGCCATTTTCAGAACGCTTTACCTTATCCACTTCATCTGCCTGCTGTTCAATGGACATATTCTTGTGAATGATACCGATACCGCCTTCTCTTGCAATTGCAATTGCCATTGCTGCTTCAGTGACGGTATCCATCGCAGCAGTCATAATCGGGGTGTTCAGCTTGACATTGCCTGCCAGCGTTGTTTTCAGGTCAATCATATTCGGCGTTACATCGGATTCTGCTGGAATCAGCAGGACATCATCAAATGTCAGACCCTGTTTTCCGAACTTTTCACACATTTCCATTTGAATTCCCTCCATTTTTTTCACCGGTTTTTTGAGATTGTATCCAGATACACAAAAACTGCCAAGGGCATTCCATGAAAATGGAACACACTCAAACAGCTTTTGAACACCAGACAAGCACACTGCCGGCCGTGATTGTGATTTGATTAGATTACATCTATTTTACTCTACTTTTCGACATTTGTCAAGATGCTTTCGCACGAAATCGGATTTTTTCAGTGAAAGCAGTGGATTTGTTTGCTTTTCTGGTGTGATTGGGGGGATTTTGCGGGGGAAAGGGTGAAAAAATTCTTGTTTTTGGTGGTGAAATCCAGACAATCCATTTTTAAGTGCAATCCGTTAACGTCGTTTCCGGATAGTAATATGCTAAAATTTCTCTCCACGTTGCCCCATTCTTTGCCATAGCATTCGCCCCGTATTGGCTCATTCCAACCCCATGCCCATACCCCTTTGTGATAATCGTAATGGAATCGGTTTCAGCTTCCACGGTAAACGCTGCCGACCGCAGGGACAATGCTGCCCGAACATCCTGTCCGCTCACGGAAACGCCCCCGACTTTCGCTGTTTTTACCGTTCCGGAGTCAGAAACCTCCTCCACCGTCAGCCAGCTTTCCGGCTGGTCTGCCGGAAATTTTGCCTTTGGTGCAATCGTTTTCATGGCTTTCTGTAAATCATCCTTGGAAAACGAAATTTCCTCCAAAAAATGCGGTGCACTTTCATCGGCTGCACTGTCTACCGGCACTAAATACGGAACAGCCTGTCCCCAAACTGTTTCCGCCGATTCCGTCTGTCCGGCAGACATCGAACAGAACGCTGCTATAATTGGCTCTTCCTCATAGGTCAGCAGATACGGCAGTACTTCATCTACAGCCTCTTCAATCGTTGCATAATAGGTGTCAAATTGTGCTCCATAGTATTGTTTCGCCTGATTTTCCGTGAAGAACGCCTGATATTCTGCCGGGTCATTGGAAAAATCTGCTCCGCACAGCTCTGGTGTTGGATTTTCCTGCTCCAGCAGCTGTTGCCGCACCGCATAGGTATGGGCAGCAACTGCCTGTGCCTTGAGTGCTTCCGGCTCAAATGTTGCTGGCATCTCTGCACAAACTGCCCCGATCACATAATCCCTCGCCGAAACTGCCAGCACCTCCCCTGTGGAAACATCCAGCACGGAAAAGTCCGGCAAATCGTCTGCCGCTTTGGACTGCTCCGCAGCGGATTCGGATTCAGATTTTGATGTATGCTGGGACAGCAACAGAGCCGGTACAACCGGAATCGCTGCCAGCAGCACAGCAAACAGCAGAATCACCATGCGTTCTCGTTTCATGGAAAACCGTCCTTTCTCTTTTCCCGTCAGACCGTCCGGTTAGGTGATGATATAGCCCGGATTCTGATAGGGCTGCTTCTGATAGCCATATTTTAAATCGGAATAAACACTCGTCAAGTCGTTCCAAGTTGCCACGTTTGCCGTTCCGGTTTCGACCAAGCCAAACAACCGCTGAAAGGTTGTAATTGCCGAACGTGTCATTGGCCCGAAATAACCAGTCACTCGCACCGAACCAATTTCCGGATAGGTCTGCCCAACATAGTTCAGATACTCCTGCAAAATTCGCACATATGGACTGGTCACACCCTCCTGCAAGACGATTCCCGGAAACGGGACAATTTCTTCTGTTTCCTCCGCCAGAGGCGGCATGGAATCCAGAATGCCCATATAGGCACGGTATAAATCATACCACGTTGCCCGGTCTACAACGCCAGTTTCCGGCAGCCCATACGTCCGCTGAAACGACTTGACAGAAGTTTCCGTCTGTTCCCCGAAATATCCGGTAATCGGAACTGGCTCTACATTTGCATAATACGCCCCAACCATGGCAAGATAATACTGCAATGCTCGGATATTTTGCCCCTGCATACCAATATGCAGTTCTTCTTCATATTGCAAGGGGAACTCTCCCTGTGCAATGCCTTCAGAGTCCAACTCTGCCAATCGTTTCACACTGGTATAGATATAATCGATTCGATACCACGTTGCTTCATCCACCGTTCCGGTTGGAGAAAGGTTGAAAATCTCCTGAAATTTCAGCACGGCTTCCTGTGTCAGATAGCCAAAACTACCCGTAATTTCGCCGATTTTTGGAATTGCCGGATAATTGCGGCTAATGCGGTTCAACTGGATTTGCAATAGGCGAACATCTTCCCCACTGTATCCCAATGCCAACGGAAAACCGGGATAGGACTGCATAGATGTTTGCACTGGAACATTCTGTACCAAGTCGATGGAATCCCCATAATAATACGTCAGAATATCATAGGGAGAATACCCCTGCTCTGCCAGTCCAACCGTTCCCCACTGCGACAACCCCTCACAAGTGACTGTCGTTCCATTACAGAACGCTGCAAACAAAGGCTCGATTGTTCCCTGTCGGCGAATATAGGTGTTCAGCTGTTCGTCTACTAGGCGGTTGATGTTTTCAAAGACTTCTCTTCCGTAGGTATACTTCTGGTCATACTGCGTGGAATCTGTAATATCAAACGGATATCCACGGGAACGATACCATTCTGTATAAATGCGGTTCAGGGCAAAGGTAATAATCGCATAGATATTTGCCCGCAGGGCTGCCTCTGGCCATGTTGGATAGATTTCACTGGAAGCAACATTTTTGATGTAATCTGCAAATGGCACTTCTACATTCATTGCATCTGCATCCGGTCTGCCCAGATGTACAGTAATGGTTTCCGGAATATACGGTTCTCCTTTCGGCATAAAAACAGAAATCTCCTTTCTATCCTATTATAATAGTATCCAGCACATTTCCAGCTGCCCGTTTATCGCTTCGGCTCTGTATTTTCATAGATAATGGTCTGTGTCGTGGCATCGGAAAATTGCGGTAGCGGAATCATCGCAAACTTTTGCAGCGACGTGATTCCGGCAAAAATCGGAACGCTTCGGCTCTCCATCCGAAAATAGCCCGGATAGTGAATGCTGACATCATAACTTTGGAACAGAGGAATTTCATTTGGCTGCTGCTCCGACTTCTGCACTGGAGCAGGCAGCGGAATCCGTTCCGTTTCTCCGCTCTCGTTGGTGGTTGTTGTATAAAACAGCCGAGATTCCCCGTCTACAATAGCCGAAACCGTCACAGTGACATTTGGCATCGGCATGGCTTCGCTGGCAGTTCGGGTGATGACCTTTAAAAATCCATAGGATGTCTTTGAAGTCAGCGGTGGAATTGATTCTAATGGCAGCGTCTGCGGTGGCGGTACTTCTTCCGTTTCCAGCTGCGGAAAATCCAATACCTCCCCTGTTCCGGTAATCAATGGTTCTTCCGATTCCGGCAGTTGCTGTTCTGCCATCGGCTCAGGAAGTGGCTCTGTCTGCGATTCTGGCATCTCTGGCATAGGCTGAGGTTCAGAAACTGGCTCTGGAACTGGTTCTGGCGGTACTTCTGGAGCAACCGGCGGCATGGATATTTCTGGAACAGCATGAATTTCCGGTGCAGGCGGTTCTGCTGCCGGAGTAGGCGGCACTTCTGTTTCTGGATGGGCACGGCGATAAAGCTGCATCATTTCAGCCTGATATTCGGCAGCGGTTTTCGGTGTTTGCTGCATCATTCCATCTCCTTTTTCGCATTGCAAATTTCTCATGCTTTTGGTGCAGTATATGCAAATCCCCCGAAAAACAGAACAAGGGAAACACGGCAACGGTGCTTCCCTTGATTCTGTGGGGGATTTTTGGGGGGCTTTACAAATTCCTGCTGTTAAGCGGCATCGGTTGCCAGTGCCTCCCGCCGAAACAGGAACGAGATACACCAAACAGCAGAAATGGCAACCAAAATATAAACAATTCGGCTCAAAGCACTGGTTGCACCGCCGAACAGCCAAGCAACCAAGTCAAATTCAAAAATGCCAACCAGACCCCAGTTGACACCGCCAATCACGAGCAAAATCAATGCTAATTTATCCCACATATTTCCCACACCTCTTTTCTTGTCACAGTTTTACTGTGCAGCCATAGTATTTCCAGATTTCAGGAATCTATGCAGACCCACTTTGAAAAAATGCATTTCACTGTAAAAATTTCCTACAAAATTTCATATAATTTGGTCATATTGCCCAAAAATCCGAATTTCAGGCATTTTTTCCGAAAAATGCTTGACGATTTCCGAAAAGTACGCTATAATAAGAACAGTGAGAATAATGTTGAATTATTATCACTCGTTTTGTTGTCTCCTTTCTTTTGTTCTACATATGTTTTTCGCCGCTGGTGCATTTCCAGCGGCAATTTTTTTCGACTTTTTTATGCAATCTGCAAAAAAGAAAACAGCAGGGATGCACCAATTTGGTGTATCACCTGCTGTTTGTTTTTTCGGGCTGTTTCAAAATGAAAAATCGTTCCGTGTGAAAAATTACTGTTCTGATACCCCAGATTCCGGATTACACGGGTCTTCCGGCCATGTGTTTTTATACTCAGAATCCACGCCAAGGTATTCTTCCAGACAGATGCCACGGCTCATAATTTCCTTTGCGGTTTCCACGCCAACATACCGCACATGCCACGATTCATATTTATATCCGGTAATCGGTTCTTTGCCCTCTGGAAACCGGACAATGAATCCATAGTTTGCACAGTTTTCTGCCAGCCACTGGGCTTCTGCGGTATCATCAAAGTCGCTGTTGATGTCGTTAAAGTCAATGACCATTCCCGTTTGATGTTCGGAATGTCCCGGTCGAGCGGAATAGGTATCGGCTTGCTCCCAGCCATCCCGTGCACAGTATTCCTGATAAACAGAAATCTGATCCGAATAGGAACGATAATCCGAAGCATCATAGAGATTTAATCCGGCTGCATACGCATCCGCAATCATCTCATCCAATGCCGTTTGCGTTTCCGGTGTCAACCCCTGCGGATCGTAAGATTCCGGCAGCGAGTAAGTCTTGTTGACAATCAAAATCCCGTCTACATAAGTACATCCGTCTTTTTCCTCCAGATGCCGGACGGCAACGTCCACATCTGCGGAAACGCTCGGGTCATTTTTCGCAGAAACAGAAATCGTACAAGTTCCTGCGGCAACGCCCTTAACTGCTCCGTTTTCGTCTACCGTTGCGATTTTTTCATCACTGGATGTCCACTGTAAGGAACTGCCATTGGCTGCACCGTGGGCGGACAGGGAAACCTTAATGGTTGCCGTGCCATCTTCCAATACTGCCAAATAGGTTTCATCCGGCGTAATCGAAACAATTTCCGCATCTCCTGCGGCAGCTTTTTCCGTTGTTTCCGCAGCGGTTGCATCTGGTGTGCTGCTGTCATCCACCTGACTGGAACTGCTGACAGACGAACTTGCATCATCCGACTGATTATGTTTCTGAACTGCATTGATAATGAAACGAGCTGCAAACCCAGCAACCAGAATCAATGCATACACGGCAATGATAATTGCCAGCGTTTTTCTGCCCTTTGGAAGCCGACGGCGTTCTTCCTGCGGTGGCTCGTCTGGGATTTCTTCCAATGTATCCACATCCGGCCACGATTCTTCTAAGTCCCTGTCCTCCTGCTCCGGCATTGCATGCGATACGACCGGACGCTTTTGCAGACGGGGCAGCGGTTCTTCCGAAGCAGCCGACTGCTGCGGACGGTTCGGCTGAACAACTGGCCGCCATGCATCATCTGCCGTGGCAGCGTGAGAAATCACCTGCCGAGGCTGCGGCTGCTGAACGGGCGGCTGTTCCGGCTGCGGAGCAGCGGTCGGGTTGGACACTGGCGGAACTGCCTGCGTTGGTGTTGGCTGCTGCTGCGGAGCAGCTGCCGGGCGAACCGGTGTTTGCTGCGTCGGACGGTTTGTCTGAGGCTGCGTTGGTTGGTTGGGTTGAGAAACGGCTCTCCGATTTAATTGGGTCGCTGGTTTCTGTTCGTTCGGCCCTCCGCCCGGATACGTTGGACGGGTACTATTCAATATTGCAAAAATATCATCATCCAAATCGGAACTGGGATTCCGTTTTGTTTCATCTGCTTTTGCCATCCGTATTCCTCCTATTGTTCAAAAACAGCATTGCTGCTGCGTTTTGCCGATGGGTAAGACACCAAGACCCCACATGGTATCCTCTTCATTATAACACATTTCGCTGGTTTTTGTCATTTGTAATTTTACACAAATTTCAACGGTGGAAAGCATTGCTTTTTCCGGTTTTTGTGCATTTTGTCAAGTGGATTCCCATAAAAATTAGCATCCTGCACAAAAATAAAGCTGCTTCTTACAATTATAGTTGCATTTTCTCACAACCTATGGTATAATAAATTCTTAGAAGTGGGCATTTCTCTGCCCGAACGAAATGAAATTGATGTTATATGAAGAAGGAGCGGATTTTTTATGAAGAAAGCAATGAAGCGACTGCTGGCAGCCACCTCCGCAGGTGCTGTTCTCTGCGGTAGTTTGGCATTGTCCAGCCTGCTGGGCAGTTCTACAACTCTGACAGCTTCCGCTGCAACCGATAGCGTTGCAGACCAGACCAAAGTTGGGACACTCGGTATTGCCGGCGGCGGTTTTGTATCCGGTATTATCACCGGTAAAAACGTGATGTATGCCCGGACAGACGTTGGCGGTGCATACAAGTACAACTATGATACCGGCAACTGGGATCAGATGCTGGACGACCTGAACGACTCCGAACGTGGATTTCTGAGCGTAGATGCGATGTGCATTGACCCGACAGATGATGACACCATCTATCTGCTCTGCGGCTGTGCATATTTCAGCGATGCAAAAACCGAAATCTTCCGTTCTCGGGATGGCGGTGAAACATTTGACCGCATTGATGTCACTGACCTGATTCAGGTTCACGGCAACGGCGAAGGCAGACAGTTCGGGGAAGCGATTGCGGTTGACCCGGACAACCCGAACATTATCTACTGCGGCGGTGACGTTGCTTCCGGCGACTCTGCCCTGATTATGAGTAAAGACGGTGGTGACACTTGGGAAGCCGTTAAGGGCTACGATGACTTGGGATTCTTCACAAATTCCATCAAGTGGCCGACTTGGACAGATCACATGGCAAGAGCTTTGACCGATGCAGAATATTACCACCAGAACGGTGTTTCCATCGTTCATGTTCAGGATGGCAAGGTTTATGTTGGTACGACCATTCAGGGCGAAAACAGTCTGGTTGTTGCTGATGTTGGTTCGGATGACTTCCAGCCGCTGAGCAAAGACCTTCCGACCAATTATTATCCGTCCAGAATCAATGCAGACGCAGACGGCAACCTCCTGATCTCCTACTGCGGCAGCATCACATTCAGCGGCGGCGGTGCACTGTATAAGTACAATCCAAAAACGGGTGAAGCAACCGACATCAGCCCGACAACCAACCACGCTTATGGTGCGGTTTATGGCGACCCGAAGGATGCCAATAAGCTGATTGCAACCAGCTGCGACTTCGGTTATTCTCAGATGTGGGACGCAAATGCATGGAAAAATGATACTGTTGCATGGGGTTCTCAGTTCTACCGTTCTACCGACGGCGGTGCAACTTGGGAAAGCATCACACCGGGTAATGAAAAGACCTGGGGCGGCCCGTTGCAGGCAGATTATTTGCAGGATGGCGGCAGACCGTGGATTCGTGGCTATGCTGTTCACTGGAGCGGTGCAATGGTACTCGACCCACGAGATTCTGACCGATTCCTAATTACTTCTGGTAACGGTGTTTTCGCTTGCGACAATACTTGGGATGAACTGCCAGTGGTTTACTTTGAAGCAGACGGCATTGAAGAAGTCGTTGCACTTGATATGATTAGTGCACCGGGCAAGAATCCGTATTCTGTTATCGGTGACTATGACGGTTTTGAACACCTTGATACTGTCAATTCCAACCGATTCTCTCCAACTATGACCGCAGCAACTGGCGGCAGCGGTTCTGCCAGTGCGATTGCATATTGCCCGCAGAATCCAGATGTTATGATGCGTTGTGCAGAGGGCAAGGGTGTTGGTTATTACACGCTGGATGGCGGTAAAAACTGGACACAGATGGAATGCCCGCAGGGCGGCAAGGCTGCCATCACCCAGCTGGAAGACGGCACTTATCGCTTCTTTAAGAGCAGCGGTGACAATGCAACCAATGTTTCTTACTCCGATGACTACGGAAAGACTTGGACTGCTTGCAGCGGCATTGCTTCTGCATATGGTTCAAAGCCAACCTTTATGCAGGTAGAAAAGAATGACCCGAGCATTGTCTATGCATACTCCACTTATTATAATTCTTCTTGGGGCTATTCCAAGCCAGCACCGGATCTCTCGGATGCTTGCTACAAGTTCTATGTCAGCCACGACTACGGCAAGACCTTCAGTGAAGAAACAGACGTTGCAATGTATGACCAGTGCGACAGTGCCGGAAGAATCGCTTATCTGGGCGATGGTGAACTGATGCTGGGTGCTGGCTACTATGGTGCTTACCATGTGACCGACTACGGCAAGAAGGTTGAAAAGCTGGATAATGTTTCTTACTGCAAGACCATTGGTTACGGTGCTCCGGAAGAAGAGGGCGGCGTAAATACCCTGTATATGTACGGTAAGCCGAGTGATGATGATGTGGAAGGCGTTTATCGTTCGACCGATGCCGGCAAGACCTGGGTTGCCATCAACCTGCACCACCTCTATGGCGGTACTGGTAACGGAAACTTCCTCGTTGGCGACATGAACAAGTTCGGTATGGTTTATATGTCTACGGTTGGATGCGGTATCGTTTACATGGATTCCAGCGATGGCACAGACCCGAAGCCGGTTACCACAACGACGACGACAACAACTACTACCTCCACCACAACGACAACAACTGCAACATTGACCACCACAAAGGCTGCGGATACGACCACGACTGACAAGGACACAACCACAACCGCAGCAGTTGTCACGACTACAAATAAGAGCACAACCACTTCTAATGCTGCTACTACCACCACACAAGACATCGGCGAAGTGAATTACGGTGATGTCAATGTAAATGGTGTTGTTGACCTGACAGATGCTATTTTACTGAACAAATATCTTGCAAAACTGATTCAGCTGACCGATATTCAGTACGCAAATGCAAACTGTGACCAGACAGACGGCACAAATAATGTTGGCGAATTGGATACAACTGCTCTGATGCGATTCGTTCTCAATATGGAAGGCTATCAGAATCTCCCATATATCGCAAAAGACTAAACGTGAACCATATGCAATCCATTTTTCTCCGCTGCATGGCATTCCAGCCGTGCGGCGGATTTTTTTATCATAATTGTTTCTATTTTTTCACAAGCAATCATCTTTTTCCGTATATTTCGTATTAAAAACAACAAGAATCACAAAACTGTATCGTAAAAAAAGAGAAAAGCATCGGTAAAAGTCTTGTATTTTTTCTCGAAACATGGTATAATAATCATTAGACAGTGGCACTGCCGCAGAAGTGAACCTGTCACAACGAAACACAAAAAGACCAATATGCTACATTCTGCGGAGAAAAGAGGAGCTTATGAAAACACGCACCATTGTATCCATTATTCTGGCAACTGCTACCGTTGTGCTCGGAACGATTTTCTTCGTTACAAAGCTGCGGAAAAAACATCATGACGGCTGTGGCTGTGATTTCGCTGGCACAGATGATTGCATTGGCGGTGAAGACTGCGATTGTGACGGCACAGACGAACCGATGTGTGAAGCACCTTGCTGTGATGCAGATGCCTGCACCGATGAAGAAGACGAGGATACCGATTCTTGTGCATCCATGGCAGCAGATAAAGTAGAACCAGAAGCACCGTCTGAATCAACTGATTCAAAAGACGAAGAATAAGCTTTTTTCCTATGATTTCTCAGAAATTCCCTGTTCGAGTAAATTCGGACAGGGATTTTTTTGTTTCGGCAACAAAAAATTGCCGCCCCCTGCAAAAGTTCTGCAAGGAACGGCAATGTTTTTTATTTATTTTTATTCTTACACGTTTTCGTGTTTACTTTTTCTTTCTTCGCGTTACTGTGAAAGCAGCTCCTGCCAATGAAACGGCTGCAACACTGCCAATTACAATTGCCCCCACGCTCAAATCCGCTGTTTGGGTTGGCGTTGGAATGCCACCCGTGCTGCCTGCTGCTACAACTGCTGTTGTAGTTACAACGGGCGTTGCCGGCTGTGTTACGGGCAACGTGGTTGCCATAGTTGTCTGAATCGGTGTCGTTTGTACGGGCATTGTTGTTGTTGTAACTGGTGTTGCAGTAGTATCATCACCCAGACCAGATACCTGGAAAGTCACCGACAAAGTTTGTCCAATGGCAGTCTGCTTAGAAAGATAGCCATTGTTTGCAGTGGACTGGTCGCAAAGTGTTACCCGAACTGAATCCAAACCACCATTCAGATAGTCATAATTGACGGCATTCGTTCCCATCTTATAATCCACAATAGTTGAACCGGTTTTTACTTCCGTTACAACAATGTTCAAATCCGGAAATGTGTCCTTGATTGGCTGTGTGTTAATCGGTGACGGAAAATTCAAATCCAAATACAAATAATCGACAGTAGAAGCATTGCCGGAAACCGTCCAGCTGATGACATATTCCCCATCACTGGAGATATTAGCGGTCGTGCTTTCGATATTTTTATTGGTCTTTCCAACACCGTAATAAGCAAAATTACTGTCATCCAGCGAACCGGTCAGCGTTGCAGTTACGCCCTCAATCGCAGATACCTCTGTATTCGCTGCAAAAGAAATCGTTCCGGCAGTAAGTGCAGTTGTAACCAAAGCAGCTGCCAAAACGCCCTTAATGATGCGTTTCATGCGATGTCTCCTCCATTCTTTTCTCTCTTTACAGACGATGTACTTCCCCGATACATCCTCGCATTTTTCGTTCGTCTGCATCTTTTTTCGATACCTGAAGTTATTATACCATACTTTTGATGCACTGTAAATATACAATCTGCACAAAATGGCGATTTATTTTTCAGCAATCTTCCGGACACAGACAGAAAAAACCATCCGCCGTTCCGAATCAATTCCGGCTTGCGGCGGATGGAATGCATTTCAAAAAAGAAATCTTACTTCTTCTTTCTTCTGGTAACAGTAAACGCAGCTCCTGCCAGAGAAACAGCAGCGACTGCACCAACTACGATTGCACCAACGCTCAAGTCAGCGGTCTGGGTTGGGGTAGAAGTACTGGTTGGAGCGGAACTGCTGCCGCCCTTACCGCTGTTATAAGAACCGTTGTTGTAAGAACCGCCCTTACCGCTGGTATCATAAGCACCATTGACATTGACAGTTGTGGTTGTAACAGTATCGCTGGTTGCTGTGGTTGTTACCGTTGGGTCAAAAGATTCCAAGCCAGTCAGCTGGAATGTCAGCTGCAACTTATCAGTGATTGCTGCATTCTGTGCCAAGTAGCCATCTCCGGTTGCGGTTGCATCATACAGAACAACCCGCACATACTGATTACCAGTTGCATCGGTATAGGTATAGTTGACTGCATTTGCACCCATCGTATACGGAACATCCGTCAAGAGGTCTGCACCTGTGGAAACCTTTGTAACTGCCGGCGTAAAGTTCGGGCAGAATGTCCGAATGGACTGCTTTGCATCCGGCAGGGCAAAATCCAAATAAACATAATCCAACGCTGTGGATGGGTCTGTCAAATCACAGGAAATCGTATAAGTTTCCTGCTGAGCATCACTGCTGATGGAAACTGGCGTAGACGGAGCGTCTTCTTTATCGCCGTTAAAAGAAGCGTGCAGGGTTGCATTTACAGTTACCACCTGCAGCGGAACAGTTGTGGTGGTAGTGGTCGTTTCTTCGCTACTGGTTACTGACGAATCCAGTGTTGTGGTGGTTTCCACATTGTTTCCGCCACTCAAATCTGTAGTTGTGGTAGTCGTCTGGGTATCGTCCTGTGCTTCATAAAGCGGTGTTGTAGCGACAACTTCCGCAACAGCCTTCCGGCTGTGGAAAATTTCTTCTGCCTGTACCGGAGCAGAAACTGCTACAGCACTGACCATCAAAGAAGCTGCAAATGCAGAAACAGCAAGTATTGTTCTTTTCATGAGAATCTTCTCCTCCATTTCAAGGGTTGTGTGCAGACGCTGCACCCCACTGTCTGCAACGCATAAATTTCGAGTTTAGACCTATTATAGCACACTTTTTCAGCCGTGTAAACCCACATTGTGCACAAAATCGGGGCGTATTTTTGTTCATTCTTCCATATTTTCAGCGAAAAATGTTGTTTTTTGGCTAGGAAATTCCAGAAAACGGGAATTTTAGATGCGGTTGCTTGCAAAGATACGAGTCGCAGGCGAAATAAAAGTTTTTTGATCCAACAATTTTTCAAAAATGTTGGCGAGGTGTGGGCGAGTAGCCCACGTTTGCGAAGCAAATAAAACTGCACAATGAATTACAACAAAAATCTAAGAAGAAATTGGAAGAACTGCAATTGCCTTCAAAGTCTGAAGGTTGTAATAAGAAACAAGGTTTCAGGGGCAATTGCAGTTCCCAAGGCAAGCTGGGGATGTGCCCCAGCCTTGCCGAATCATACTAGCTTGTTTTCCCTAAGAACATCATTTCCCAGCGACTACCATCTACAGTTTAGAAATTCCCCGACCGGTCTTCCATCAGCTGAAATGTAATCGTAAACGAAGATCTTTTCCCATTCTCATCATATCGGCAGCAATCCGCAGTAAGAGAGTCGCCTGCCTTGCAGTCAGATAAAACCGCATTCAGCTGGTCATAATCTGCTGTTTCCGTGCCATTTACTCGTTCAATGACATCGCCAACCTGTAATTCTGTATTGGAAATATCGCAGTCCTCAGCAATTTCAGAAATCCAAAGCCCAGATACCTGTGTCCGGTCACTTAGCTGATAAGTTTCGTGGAACTCTTCCTGCACCTCTGTAATATCCAGCGACCGGAACGTAATGCCGATGCGAACCCGACCGGACACATAGCCCTGCGAAGTCAACTCTTCTAGAATCGGCATTGCTGCATTGATAGAAATCGCAAACCCCAGCCCCTCATAAGCAGAACCGCTGTAAGCATTGGTGTATTTAGAAGAAGTAATGCCGACAATCTGCCCGTATAAGTTCACCAACGCACCGCCAGAGTTTCCCGGACTGATGGCAGCATTGGTTTGAATGCAGTCCATTTCAAAGCCTGTGGATGCACTTTTAATTTTCCGGTGTAGAGCAGATACAATGCCGTTGGTAACCGTTCCTGTCAGTCCGGCAGGGTTGCCGATGGCAACGACTTCTTCACCGACCAACAGGGAATCAGAATCGCCAATGGTTGCAGCTGGCAACCCAGTGCGGTTGATTTTCAAAACAGCCAAGTCTGTTTTGGTGTCCATTCCAATGCAGTCCGCTGAAATGGCTTCATCAGAGTCATTCAATGTGACCCAGAACGTGTCGCTATTTTGCAGAACATGGGCATTTGTGACAATGTAGCCATCTTCCGACAAGATAATACCAGAGCCGCTGCTTGTTGGCATGCTGCCGGAAGCAGCCGTAATCTCAACAATTGAGGGAGCGACTGCCTCCGCAACGCCTGCAACCGTGTATGCTCCGTTTTCATCCGGTTGTGTAATGGCATCTGAAACAGGGCGTTCCTGATATTGAATATTCAAGGTAGAAGATTGTGATTGCTGTAAAGTTGGGGTTTGACCATCCATCTCAAAATAGCGGAACAAGTCGCTGGCGATGCAGTACACCAGCAGCAGAAACGCCAGCCAAATGGCAATCCAAGCGAGCTTTGTTAGGCGAGCCTGTTCAGGAGAAGGTTTCTGTTTGGTTCGCCGTTTTTTCTGTTTTGGAGCAGGCATCGGCTGCATGGGCTGCATCTGCGGATAGATGGGCTGCTGTGGGGGATAAGGTGCAGACGGCTGTGGTTGTCCAAAGTTCGGCGGATAAACTGGCGGTGGCGGAACTTGTGCAGCAGGCTGCGGCTGTTCCGGAGTTGGTGATGGTACTGCATAGGAGGAAACCTGTGTATAGGGCGGCGGTGCAGGGGACTGCTGTTGTGGAGCAGGCTGCTGCTGCGGAATCGGAGAAAACGGATGTTCTTCCATCAGAAAACAGACTCCTTTCAAGTCAAAATAACAGAACAGGCAGACGATGTAGAAAAATTCCATCGTCTGCCTGTTTTATCGTGCATCTTTTGGCTGCTTTTCGGGATTCTCTGTCGGCGATTCTGCCGGAGCATCCTTTTTCGGCAGACGAATCAGAAATTCGGTATATTCGCCCTCTTCGCTGCTCACAGAAATTTGTGCCTTGTGTAGACGCACAATGTGTTTGGTGATGTCCAGTCCGATGCCCAGCCCCGTTTTGTCGTGGCTTCTGGAGTCATCCGACTTATAAAAGCGTTCAAAAATTTTCGGTAATTCTTCTTTGGAAATGCCCGCACCGGTATTCCGGATGGCAATGCTGGTGCTATTCGGTTCATCTTTAAAAGTGAACGTGATCGTTCCGCCCGTATTGACGAACTTCGTTGCATTTTCAAATAGGTTATAAATGACCTGTCCGATGAGGTCGGGGTCGCCCCAAACCTGTACGGGTTCAGAATTCAGTCCTTCCAGCGTAATATTTCGCTTTTCCAGACGGCTTTCAAACATCAAAATGGTACGGAAAGCCAAATCTTGAATGGGGAAGAGCTGATAATGAATCTCAATCGTTCCATTGTCGAACTTTGTCAGGTTCAGCATAGAAGAAATCAAAATCTTCAGCCGCTGCATTTCCTGCGAAACAATCGAAAGATACTGCATCCGCTTATTTTTGGGAACAGTGCCGTCCAGCATGCCGTCTACATATCCGCTGATAATCGTCATTGGGGTTCGCAGCTCATGGGAAACATTAGAAACGAATTGTTTCCGCTGATTTTCCGCATTTTCTGCGGCATAGGCAAGTTCATTGATGCTGTACGCCATATCCTCATAGGATGGTTCTTCAAAGCTGCCCGGATTCAGGTGTTCTGTGTAGTTGCCCCTTGCACATTGCTGAGCCACCTGCATCATCTGTGCCAGCGGTTTTTGATTGCGGTTCAGGAAGAACACGGTAACTGCAATGAGGGCGGCCGTTAAAACAGCGAAGCACAGCATCCCATAAATCCAAGTAAGAGATGTGAATGAGTCCAGTACAGAAGTATGCGTGTTACTGAACAGATAGTAAGTCGTTTCTGTTCCGTTCGGTTCTGTAAACGTTACCGGAGAACCATTGCTGATCATAGGACGGGGTTCTTTTGGATTCAGCATGGCAAGTGTATCCGAGAAATATTCCCCATTGACCTGAACATCGTTCAGAACATCCAGATTCAGTGTAATTTCTGACCGATTGCAGTTGACTTGTCCCGAGCAGATCAGACACGTTCCAGTTTCATCGAATAGAAAATAGAAGGTATGGGAAGCATCGGTTGTCCAGTCGAACAAATCCTGTACATAGCCGTCCGGAATCCATTCTGCACTGGTTTCTGTCGCTGATTTTTCCCGGTCGTAGTGATGCACCAGATTGGTTGCCATCACCCGGTCATTTTTATCAATGGCAGTAAAAACAGAACCCTTATACCAGACAATGCTGAGAATCGCAGTGATGACTGTCACCAATAGCATTGCCAGAATTTCCGTACAGATTAAACGCAGGGAAAGCGGATGAAAGCGGCGAGATTTTTTCGCACGGTCTTTCATTATTCTTCTTCTTCAGATTCAAACTTGTAGCCAACGCCCCAAACGGTCTTGAGTGCCCACTTGTCAGAAACGCCTTCGAGCTTTTCCCGAAGCCGCTTGATGTGTACGTCAATGGTACGGGAGTCGCCGTAGTATTCAAAGCCCCATACTTCATCCAGCAGCTGGTCACGGGTGTAAACACGGTTTGGGTTGGATGCCAGATAGAACAGCAGTTCGAGTTCCTTCGGCGGCGTGTCAACAACCTTGCCATTTACCCGCAGTTCATAGCGTGTCATGTTGACAGAAAGCTTGTCATAACGCACTTCCCGCACTTCAGTTTCAGCCGGAGCAGCACTGACTCTTCTTGCAATTGCTTTGATTCGAGCAACGACTTCCTTCGTATCGAACGGCTTTACGATGTAGTCATCTGCACCGAGTTCCAGACCGAGTACCTTATCAAAGGTATCGCCCTTTGCAGTGATCATGATAATCGGCACACTGGACTTTTTCCGGATTTCCCGGCAAACCTGCCAGCCGTCCATACTTGGCAGCATGACATCCAGCAGAACGATGTCCGGCTTGAGGGCATTGAACTTCACCAATGCTTCTTCGCCGTCATAGGAGAGAATGACACTGTATCCTTCGTTTTCCAGATACATCATTAAGACGTCGCAAATATTTGGGTCATCATCTACGACCAGTACTTTTTCTAATGCCATAATTCATACAACCTCACAGTTCTTTTGATTTTTGTGGCAAATTTTAAATTGTCTGTTAACAGTATGATAACACAGGATGGAAATTATTTGGTGAAATTTATGTGGTTTTTTTATGTATGAAATGTAAATTATGGAATTTGTAAAAATCTAAAATGTATTTGTTGGCAAACCGGCGAAATTCAAATAGAACTGGGAAAATCGTCACAATTGCTGTAAATACCCAATAAATTTTCAACGATTATCCATGAAAAATTGTGCAACCATACAATTTTACAAAAAAGGCAGTGTTTGGGCTTGATTTTTCCAGAAAAGTTGCTATAATAAGATTAGCACTCAGGAAAAAAGAGTGCTAACACAAACAGCATACAAGTGATAAATGATAAAAGTTTATAGGAGGAAGAGCGTTATGTTGAAACCGTTGGCAGATAGAGTCATCGTAAAGTTTGAAGAGGAAAAGGAAGAAAAGACCGTAGGCGGTCTGATTCTGACAACAAAGGCTGCCTCCAGCAGCTATGCAACTGCAACTGTTGTTGCGTGTGGTGCAGGAAAGGTTGCTTCTACTGGTACATTGATTCCGATGACAGTGAAGGCAGGCGACAAGGTTCTGCTGAGCAAGTCCGCTGGTCAGAAAATCAAGGACAATGATGAAGAACTGACCGTTGTTTATGAAAGCGAAATCATCGCAGTGGTAGAATAAGGGTAACAATCCGTTGATTTGAGAAAAGGAGTGCAAGAATCATGGCAAAAGAAATTAAATACAATGCAGATGCAAGAAATGCAATCGTAGCTGGTATTGATAAGCTGGCAGACACCGTAAAGATCACACTTGGACCGAAGGGCAGAAATGTCGTTCTGGATAAGGAATTCGGTGCTCCGCTGGTCACAAACGATGGCGTGACCATTGCTAAGGACATCGAACTGGAAGACGCATTTGAAAACATGGGTGCACAGCTCGTAAGAGAAGTTGCAACCAAGACCAATGACGCAGCTGGTGACGGTACAACGACTGCAACCGTTCTGGCACAGGCAATCATTCACGAAGGTCTGAAGAATATCGCTGCTGGTGCAAACCCAATGGTACTCCGCAAGGGTATCGCAAAGGCTGTAGATGCAGCAGTTGACACCATCAAGGCAAATTCCAAGAAGGTTTCCGGTTCAGAAGACATCGCAAGAGTTGCAACCATTTCTTCCGCAGATGAAAAGGTTGGTAAGCTGATTGCAGAAGCAATGGAAAAGGTTACAACAGACGGTGTTATCACCATTGAAGAAGGCAAGACTGCTGAAACCTACAGTGAAGTTGTAGAAGGCATGCAGTTTGACCGTGGCTATCTGTCCCCGTACATGATTACAGACCGGGAAAAGATGAAGGTTGTATATGATGATGCACTGGTATTCCTGACCGACAGAACCATCAGCAACATTCAGGAAATCCTGCCGCTGCTGGAACAGATTGTACAGCAGGGTAAGAAGCTGTTAATCATTGCAGAAGACATCGAAGGCGAAGCACTGACCACCATCATCCTGAACAACCTGCGTGGCACATTCAAGTGTGCAGCAGTCAAGGCTCCGGGCTTTGGCGACAGAAGAAAGGAAATGCTCCAGGATATCGCAATCCTGACTGGTGCACAGGTTATCTCCAAGGATTTGGATATGGAACTGAAGGATGCAACACTGGAAATGCTCGGTCATGTTAGCCAGGCAGTTATCGACAAGGAAAACACCATTCTGGTTGGCGGTGCTGGCAAGAAGGAAGACATCGAAGACCGGATTCAGGAAATCAAGAATCAGATTGCTGTTTCTACCTCTGATTTCGATAAGGAAAAGATGCATGAACGGATTGGCAAGCTGTCCGGCGGTGTTGCAGTTATCCATGTTGGTGCAGCAACCGAAGTAGAAATGAAGGAAAAGAAGCTGCGGATTGAAGACGCTCTGTCTGCAACCAAGGCAGCTGTAGAAGAAGGCATCGTAGCTGGCGGCGGTACTGCATTGATCAATGCAATTCCGGCAATTGAAAAGCTTGTTCCGACTCTGAAGGGTGATGAAAAGACCGGTGCAGAAATCATTCTGCGTGCACTGGAAGCACCGCTCCGTCAGATTGCAGCAAATGCTGGTCTGGAAGGCAGCGTTATCATCGACAAGATTCGGAGAAGCCGCAAGGTTGGTTATGGCTTTGATGCTTACACCGAAACTTACTGCGATATGCTGAGCAGCGGTATTGTAGACCCGACAAAGGTTACCAGAAGTGCTTTGCAGAACGCAGCATCGATTGCATCTATGGTATTGACCACAGAAAGTGCAGTTGCAAATATCAAAAAGGATGAGCCAGCAGCTCCGGCAATGCCGGCAGGCGGCATGGGCGGCATGTATTAATTAAACAGGCTGAACCTTTCCCATAATCATACAGAAAAGCGGCAGTGCTTTGAGCACCGCCGCTTTTTGCTGTTTGATACTATTTATTTTTACGCTTCTGATGTGGTTGCTTCTGTTTCTGAATCCGTTTCTTCCGCAATAGGTGCTATAGATTCTTTTGAATCCACCTCTTTCACCACAGCGATTTCTGAAATCTCGTAATGCTGCAAAACCGCTGCACTCTGGGCATCAATCCGTTCCCCGCTGCATACAATCGGAACAGCTGGCGGGCAGGGCACTTTGACTGCTGCACAGATTCGACCAATGCTTTCCGCAACGGGAATAATCTCCTGTGCACCAAGTGCGGCTTCTCGCATATTACAAACAACTTCCGGTTGTGGCAGTAAAATTTCCGCCGTTTGTGTTTTCGGATACGATTCGGCGACAATCATATGCAACGTAACTTCCAGAACATCCAGTTCTTCCGGCACATTATAAGGCGATAATAATAGTACAACCGTTTCCCGGTCTGCATATTCTGGCACGCAGTCCGCCCGTTCCAAGCGAGCAGCCAAGTCCAAACCGTCCAGTTTTGAGGCAGCTGCATCAATGGTCAGGTGCAGCGGGTCGCCGTCCAGAAAGACATATTTTTCCGAGAGTCGCTTTTTCAGGGCAGCTGCTCGCTTACAGATACGTTCCAAGTCGCTGCGGATTTTTCCGGCTAGATAGGCATTACAAACATCCAGCGAGAGCAGCATTAAATAGGAAGGACTGGTAGAAACGAACATTGACATCGCATCTTTGATGCGTGGAACATCCTCCTCATGGGCAGCGTGTAAATAGGCACAGCCTGTCAGGCAAGGTAATGTCTTGTGGGCAGAGTCGCAGCAGAAATCTGCACCGTTTTGAATGGGGTGCTTGCCATCTTTGAGAAAGGCGAGATGTGCCCCATGGGCGTTATCAACTAAGAAACGAGCGTTGTATTGCTTGCAGATGGCAGCAATGCCAGCGATGTCAGCGGTTTTTCCGAGGTAGTCCGGCGAAGTCACATAGACGCAAGCAGGTTCTTCGGTTTCCGCCAGCACAGCAGCAAACTGTTCTGGGGTATACTGTCCGGAGAGCAGTCCGTTATTGGTTTCCGGATATACCCACTTGACGGTTAAGCCCAGCAGGATGCAGGCGTTTAAAAAGCTGCGGTGAACATTTCGAGCAGCGATGATGGTGCGGTTTTCCTGTTTCATAAGGGTCAGCATCGTTTGAATGCATCCCGTAGAACCGGCACAGGAATAGACCGTTCCAGCAGAGAAAAACAGAGCGGTTGCAATCTGTTCGCTTTCTGCAATAATGCCATCTGCTTCTAACAGGCTGTCAGCACCGGAGATTTCTGTAATATCCAGGGCATACAGTGGATTCCAAGCAGGAATGGCAGAATGCCCCTTGTGACCGGGCATATGGAAACGAATGGGCTGACGGTCTGCATATGCTTGCAGGGCATCATAAATCGGGGTCTTCATGGTTGGAAAGCTCCTTTCGGATGGAATTTGGATAGGCATAATGAGAGAGCCGCCGACAGGCACGATTTTTCGTGCGGCAGGCTGTGGATTCGGTAATGCCGAGTTGAGCGGCAATCTCTCGGAGTGTCTGCTTCTCATAATAGTATAGCACAAGAATTTGTTTTTGTCTTGCAGTTAAGCAATTTTCTATCAAAAATTCCAACCATTGGTTCGCTTTCTGTTCCTGTGAATGGGAATCGGTAATTAACTCAATCGGGAGATGAAAGCGTTTATGGTTCATGCACATTCCCCCTTACATAGGGCTGCATATCCTGCATATCCCGGAGTAATTCCAAGCGTTCTGTTTGGAGCAGGTGTTTGCGGTGATTCAGGCAATCCGCTTCTGTTTGGGAGCAGGTCTGTTGAATTTGCTGTGATAATTCGGAAATGCGAATGGTCAGCTGGTTGTAGCTGTTGCGATAGGCTTCTAACATGGCATTCATAAGAGGGGAATCTCCTTTCATATTTTTCAAAATGAGTAACGTGTGAATCTTATTATAATTCGTTTTGGAAAGATTGTCAAGCCTTTTTTGAAAAAAATTACTCATTTTGAGAAAATTTTCGGATTTTTACGGACAGACTGCTTTAAACGCCCGTTTTAGACGGACAACATAAAATTGTGGAAAGCATGGATGGTTCTGGAATCGTCTGTGGAAAAGCGGATGCAGCCGCTCTATAAAAAGACGTGGAAAAGCATTGTAAAATCTAACGAAAATATACAAAAAATCAGCAGGAGAAGAAAGGCTTTTTTCACTTTTCACGAAAATCTAAAAAAAGCGGAAAAATGATAAAAGGAAGGCTTGCAGTTTTCTGCAACTTGTGCTATAGTAAAGGATAGCACAAAAGCGAAAAAACGAAAAACTGTCCGTAAAATCGGCAGTTTATCCATCATTGAAAGGGGAATTGTTCCGTTATGGAGTCGCTACATAAGATTATTTCTGCATTGCGGGCAAAGATTTGTGCCTGTAATGAACGGCGGAATGAGAACACACTGCGGTTCACGATGACCAATCGCATGTTGCTGTTGTTGTTTCCGATTTTCATTGTCTGCATGGCTGAGCTGAACCAAGATAAATATCTCAGCAAGCTGGTTATTTTCATTGCAGACCATCCGACTATCATGTTATTCAACATTTTGATTGCCGGATTGATTTTCCTAGGGGCATTGCTACTGTTCCGGAAAGGATGGCTCGCCATGCTCTTGCAAAGCGTGTTGTATATGGCACTGAGCATTACAGAGCTATTCAAATACAACACGAACGGCAACCACTTGATCATGACAGATATGAAACTGTTTCGCAGTGTCAAGAGTTTAACGTCTTTTGCGTACATTAAAATTACGCCTCGTTTGATTATTTTTGTTGGCATTGTATTGGCATATATTGTGGTGTCATTTTGGTTTAATCCGAAGTTTTCGCTGCACACCAAGCGGCTGCGCCGAATGATTACAGGGCTGTCCTGTTTGCTGGCTTGTGCATTGGTCATTTTAGTACCAACCCTGTCCACACCGGTTTACGCTTTTTTCGGTGTGGATGTTTCCAAGGCAGATAATACCTTTATTCTGAATGAAAAATTTGAAAACAACGGCTTTTTGGCATTCTTCATGCAGACGGGTTCGGAGAACATCGCCAACCGACTGGAAGAACCTGTTGCATATGAAGAAAATAAAGATTCTACTGTTGCCCAGTATCTGGACGAAGTGACCGATCAGACCAATTTCAAAGACGGCGTAAAACCGAATGTCATTGAAATCATGTCGGAATCCTATGCCGATTTTCGAGTATTTGACGAACTGAACATTCCGGATGATGTATATGCTGGTCTGGACGAAGTTGCAGCGAAAGGCGTTTCTGGCACTGCGATTGCACCGACCTATGCAAGCTATACCGTTCGGACAGAATTTGAACTGCTGTTTGGTCTGCCTGTAAAGTCACTGAATGACCCGAATATGCCGCAGAGAATGCTGCTTGAACGGCAGCAGCCGACCATTCCATCCTATTATAAGGCACAGGGTTATTCTACCGCTTATGTTCATCCATTCCAAGGCAGTTTCTACAACCGTCGTTCAATTTATAGCCGGTTCTCATTCGATACCATGATTTTTGAAGATGATTTCACTGTACCGGTTGACCTGTATGGAACGTATATTGATGACAATACCGTTTATAATCAGATTGAACAGCTGATTACAGATACTGATGAACCGCTGTATCTGCATGCAACCACAATGCAGAACCACCAGCCATACAATCAGGGAACAGGTGCAACAGAATTTGACAACTATTTGCAGTGGGTAAAGCATTCTTCAGATGGTCTGGCAGATTTCATTGACCGTCTGAGCAAGTTGGATGAACCGACAATCGTGCTGTTTATCGGCGACCATTTTCCATCTTTGCGGGGCGAAGATGGCATTTATGCACAGCTGGGTATCACGAGTGAGAATTGCAGCACCCTCTATGAACAGAAGTATGTCATGTGGAACAACTTCGGTTTGGATATGACAAAGGTACAGCCGAAGGAAGAAGTTTCCGTTTTCTATCTGCCGTATGTGATGATGCAGGAAGTTGGTATGCCGAAGGATTCCTTTACACAGAGCATGATGGATGAAATGCCAGTAACACCGGTTTACTCCACCAACTATGCACCGGGACAAGAACGGAATGAAAAGCTGGATACGCTGACCTATGACCGGATTCTGGGCGATATGCTGTCACCAGATGCGGTGGAGGAAGAAGCACCGGACAGTTCTACAAATACGGATACGGAATAAAGAAAACAACTTGTGTTTTCTGGAAAAATAAGAACAGGAGGCATTTTTATGCAGCCCATTACAATTGGAACAAAGGCCTCTGCCAGCGTGCAGGTAACAGAGGCACAGCTTGCCGTGACTGTTGGCAGCGGTTCATTGCGGGTATTCGCAACACCAATGCTGGCAGCACTGATGGAAAAGACAGCGTGTGCAGCTGTTGCAGAATTTCTGGAGGATGGCGAAACCACCGTTGGAACAGCGTTGGATTTGGCACATACCGCAGCTACACCAGAGGGCATGACCGTGACTGCAACTGCAGAAATTACAGCGGTATCCGGTCGGGAAATCACATTTGCCATTACTGCATCCGATGAAGTTGGCGAAGTGGGACATTGCACGCATAAGCGGTTCTTGGTAAAGAGTGAATCCTTTATGAAGAAAGCTGCTGCAAAGAAAGAATCTCTATAAAAGCTGGATTCATTCAAAATGAGTTGAAAAAGACCTGCTCTGTATTTTGTGGAGCAGGTCTTTTTTGTAATAAGAAAACCCACGGCTAGGTCGGGGGTTCAAAAGAGCTTATAGCATAGCGATGGGTCTTGAAAAAAGAACTCCTTTTGATTATAATAAGATTGCGGCTACCAACTGCAAAAATAATCAAAAGGAGGTCATCACAAAGTGAATGACATACATAGTTTATCACATTCGAAGTGAAATTGCAAGTACCACATTGTATTTGCCCCAAAATATCGTAGAAAGGTGTTCTACAAAACAAAGCCAAATCTTAAGACAATTGTGTAATTGGAACACTAGCTTTCCATCATTCTCACGGAAATAAACATCTGGGACATTGTACAGTGTATCTTTATCAGGACTGGCGTTGTGATGCCTGCAAACAGTCGGGAACAACCTGCACAACGACATTGGTATGGTGTACCAGTCCAAACATCATAGACGATGTGGAGCAGCCAGCAGAAACAGTATAAAAGTCTAACAATACTGTATTTTATAATCAAGCACACCCCTATAAGAAGATGAAGAAAAAGGATTCTGAAAAACAGCTCGGACAGAGATTCTGTCTGGGTTTGTTTTTGAGCAAAAAAATCAGCAGTTTTATCATTTTTGAATAATTGGAATGATACAATGCACTTGTAAGAAAACAGAAAGCCGGTCGTTTTTTTTTAAGAAAGAGGTGTGTTGTATGGGCGGCTTGTTCGGATTGATTTTGCTATGTGTGCTTGTTGGCGGTGGAATCAAACTCGGAACAGACATCATTCTCAGCCTGTTCCTGAAGTAAGTAGCATCTGCTGACAGAAGAACCGAATCGGGTGCAGCGAATCCAATCGCTGTACCTGATTTTTTTTGTAATTTTCCGATTTTTTTTTTGCAAATGGAATTGCAAACGGTGCAGATTTGTGCTATAATAGGATTAAATAGCAGAAAGCAGCAGTTTTTCCTCCTGTTTTCTGTTACCATCATGAAAAAAGAGGGATTGTATCATGGAAATCAAGAAAAAGTTAGCGGCAACCTTAAAGGAAAAGCCGCAGGATGAAAGCAAGCTGGGCTTTGGTCATATCTTTACCGACCATATGCTGATTATGCCGTATGACGAAGGTCAGGGCTGGCACGACCCGGAAATTGTTCCGTATGATAACATCAGCCTGAGTCCGGCAGCAATGTGCTTCCATTATGGTCAGACTGTATTTGAAGGCTTGAAGGCTTATCGGACTGCCGATGATAAAATTCAGCTGTTCCGTCCGGAAGAAAACTTTAAGCGTCTGAACCGTTCCAATGAACGTCTGGTCATTCCGGAATTGCCGGTAGAACTGGGCATGCAGTGCCTGATGGAACTGCTGGAAGTGGAAAAGGATTGGGTACCGCATCTGGAAGGTACTTCCCTGTATATTCGTCCGTTTATCATTGCAATTGACCCGTTCTTGGGCGTTCGTCCGGGTGCACAGTATCTGTTTATGATTATTCTTTCTCCGTCTGGTGCATACTATGCATCGGGTCTGAATCCGGTCAACATCTATGTAGAAGACAAGTACGTTCGTACCGTTCGTGGATGTATGGGTTATGCAAAGACTGGCGGTAACTATGCTGCTTCTTTGCACAGCCAGGATGATGCTCATAAGCAGAACTATTCTCAGGTTCTGTGGCTGGATGGTGTAGAACAGAAGTATATCGAAGAAGTTGGTGCAATGAACATCTTCTTTGTAATTGATGGCGAAATCGTTACACCGTCTTTGGAAACAGGTTCGATTCTGTCTGGTATCACCAGAAAGTCTACCATTGAACTGTGCAAGAGCTGGGGTCTGCCGGTATCAGAACGCCGGATCACCATTCAGGAAATTGCAGATGCTTATGATGCAGGCAAGCTGGACGAAGTCTTTGGTACAGGTACTGCAGCCGTTATTTCTCCGGTTGGTCATCTGAAGTGGGATGATAAGGTGATGGAAATCAACAACAACAAGATTGGTAAGATTTCTCAGAGAATTTACGATACCCTGACTGGTATTCAGTGGGGCAAGTTGCCGGATCCGTTCAACTGGGTTGTACCGCTCGAAAAGTAAGCGAGATTTTTCAGGATTACAAGTTGAAAAAGGGGCTTTCTGGATAGAAAGCCTCTTTTTGTATCATGTTCTATTTGGAGCGATGATTGCAATTAAAATTGTGGAATGTTCTTGTCAAATACAAAAGTTTCCACAGTTCATTGTGGAAAGCGAGAAAGGAAGTGGATTCGATGTTGAAAAAGATTTTATCTCGAACGACCTGTGCAGCGTGTCAATTGTGCTGTCAGTTTGATGCAAGTGACATCTGGGAATTGCCTGTGCTGCCGGAAGAAACAGTGGCAGCGATTCAGAAATACCGCCCAGAAACAGCGTTTGTTCCTGTTGGAGCAGAACAAACCTTTGCTGCACCGCCGCTCAAAGGCGAGGAATTATATGCCTGTCCGGTGCTGACGGAGCATGGCTGCGGTTTATCGGAGCAGGACAAACCATTTGATTGTAAAGTTTGGCCGTTTCGGCTGATGCGAACAGCGAACGGAACGGTTTGCATTTCCATTTCAGATTTGTGTACAGGCGTGCAGATGCATGAAGTAGAGCAGTTGCAGGCGTTCCTGCGGGAGGGGCTGGCGGAAACCATGTTCACCTACGCAAAAGCCCATCCAGACCATATTCACGCATGGCACGATGGTTATCGGGTGATTTTGACAGAGCCCAAATAAACAGAAGAACCGCTGATGCAGGTTGTTTTTCCTTGCATCAACGGTTCTTTTTGTATTTTTATGAAAATTGCAATGTGGAAGTTATCGAATCTTTGCACCGCAAGGCAAGCTCTGGTCTGGGAAGACTACACTTGCACTGCCATCCGGAGCATCTGCCGCACAAATCATACCATTGCTCTCTACGCCGCAGAGTTTTGCCGGCTTGAGGTTTGCAACCAGAATGATTTTCTTTCCAATGAGGTCTTCCGGCTTGTACCACTGTGCAATACCAGAAACAACCTGTCTGCCGCCCATGCCGTCATCCAGCTGCAATTTCAACAGCTTTTTCGACTTTTTCACCTTTTCACATGCTACGACCTTTGCAATCCGCAAATCAACTTTAGCGAAATCGTCAATGGTGATTTCCGGAGCGAGTTCTGCAACTGGAGCAGCTTCTTCTTCTGCTGGCTGCTGCGGTTCGTTGTTCTTGATGATGGCGTTCAGTTCTTCGATTTCCTTTTCTACGTCAATTCTCGGGAAGAGAATTTCGCCCTTGTGTACCGTGACATTCTTCGGGAGAACACCAAACGATGCAGCGTTTTCATAGGTGTGGTCTGCTTCGCCTGCACCAATCTGTTCCAAAACCTTCGGCATTGTGGTCGGCATAAAGGCAGAGAGCAATGTCGAGATAATCCGAATGGTGTCGAGCAGGTTGTACAGAACGGTTGCCAGACGAGCCTTCTTGCTTTCGTCCTTTGCCAAAACCCAAGGTGCAGTTTCGTCGATATACTTATTTGCACGGGAAACAACCTTGAAGATTTCAGCCAAAGCATGGTTCAGCTGTGTCTGATCCATAAAGCCGTCTACCTTTTCCCGCAGAGCGGTTGCTGTTGCAATCAAATCATCATCAAATTCGCCAGCTTCTCGGTCTTCTGGCAGTGTGCCATTGAAATACTTGTCCACCATGGCAACCGTACGGGAAACCAAGTTGCCCAGACCGTTTGCAAGGTCGGAATTGATTCTGGTAATCAGAACTTCGTTGGAGAACGAGCTGTCAGAACCCAGAGCCATTTCTCGGAGGATGTGATACCGAATCGCATCTGCACCATAGCGTTCGCCCAGTACAAACGGATCTACCACATTGCCCAGTGATTTACTCATCTTCTGACCATTGAAGGTAATCCAGCCGTGTACTGCCAGGTGTTTCGGCAACGGCAAATCCAGAGCCATTAAGATCGCAGGCCAAATGATTGCATGGAATCGCATAATATCCTTTGCAACCATGTGCACATCTGCTGGCCAGTAGCGGTCGTAGTCATGGTAAGCATCATTATAGAAGCCCAGTGCAGAGATATAGTTTGACAGAGCGTCAACCCAAACATAGACAATGTGCTTTGGGTCGAATGTGACCGGAATACCCCAGGTGAAAGAGGTTCTGGAAACGCAGAGGTCTTCCAGACCCGGCTTGATGAAGTTGTTGACGAGTTCGGTTGCTCTGGTTTTCGGCTGCAAGTAGTCGGTTTCGGTCAACAGGTGGGTGATGCGGTCAGCAAATGGGGACATCTTGAAGAAATATGCCTCTTCTTCTGCCTCAATGACTGGTCTGCCGCATTCCGGACACTTGCCGTCTACCAGCTGGGATTCTGTCCAGAAGCTTTCACATGGCGTACAGTATTTTCCCTGATACTTGCCCTTGTAGATATAGCCCTTGTCGTACAGTTCCTTGAAGATTTTCTGTACGGTTTCAACGTGATAATCATCCGTTGTCCGGATATAGCGGTCATAACTGATGTTCATATACGACCAAAGGCTCTTGAATGTTTTTACGATTTCGTCTACATATTCCTTTGGGGTAACGCCTTTTTCAGCGGCTTTCTGTTCGATTTTCAAACCGTGTTCATCGGTACCGGTGAGGAACATGACATCATAGCCCTGCATCCGGCGGTAACGAGCGATGGAGTCGCAAGCAACCGTTGTATAGCAATGTCCGATATGCGGATTGCCGGACGGGTAATAAATCGGGGTTGTGATGTAATATGGTTTTGCTGCCAATGGAAATCCCTCCTAATTTGCTGATTGCAGCCGAGATAGGGCTGCGATTCTCTTTATTATAGCATATTTTCGGTAGAATTACAAGAGAAAAATTGCGAACAAGAAATGCAGATGCTTCCAGGCGTAAAAAAACCGCTGTCACGAGCGTCACCGTGCAGCGGTTTTCACACTTTGGGGAAGTGCTGGAAGTTCATTCCAACCTTTAGTATAGCAGAATATACTTAAATAATTCTGAAAAAAAAAGAAAATTTTCTTATTTTTGCACAGAAACAGCAGTCTGCAACGCCAGTTCCATCATATCGGTGAAAGCGGTTTGCCGTTCTTCGGCGGAAGTGGATTCATTCCGCAGTGGACAATCTGAAATTGTCGTGATACAGAGGGCTTTCTTGCCAGCTTCTGCCGCATTGCAATAGAGGGCAGCCGATTCCATCTCTACCGCTAAAACGCCCATCTTTGCCCATTTCGGCAGGGGGTCATTTTCCGTATAGAAGTGGTCGCTGGAGCACAAATTTCCGACATGGAACGGCTTTTCCAGTGTTCTTGCCGCAGAAACTGCCGCTTCCAGCAGGGAGAAGTCTGCAATCGGGGCAAATGTGCCCGGCAGGTTGTATTGTGCTGCATAGTTGGAATCCGTGCAGACACCCATTCCCAGCACCAAATCTCGTAGCTTGACAGAATCTGCAACACCGCCAGCAGTACCAATGCGGATGATGGCATCTACATCATAGAAGTGAAACAGTTCATAGGAATAAATGCCCATAGATGGCATCCCCATACCGCTGCCCTGTACGGAAATCGGAACGCCCTGATAAGTGCCCGTATAGCCCAGCATATTCCGAACGGTGTTGTAGCAGACGGGATGTTCTAAATAGGTTTCTGCAATGAATTTTGCCCGTAATGGGTCACCGGGCATGAGAACGACTTTTGCAATCTCACCAGGATTTGCTTGATTGTGCGGTGTTGCCATAAAAACACGACCTTTCTATAGAATAATAATTGGATTGATGGATGATAAAATATTTTTCTCGCCGTAGGCGAACTGCGGTCGAGCTGGCTCAGCTCGGCGGAGGGGTGATTCCCCACAGTGTGGGGAAATGTCCCGAAGGGACAAAAGGGCAGGGCATCCTCTAAATAGGGGGACAAGCTGTCCCCCTTAACAGAGGTATTGATTAGATCGTATGAAAATCTAAGAGAAATCAGTAAATGCTGTTCGCCATTCTAAAAAACAAAAAACTTCAAACAAACTGTAATCTAAGAAATTATTCATAAGCAATTCGGACAACGCAACCCCCGGCGAACAGCACACAGGCAAAGAGCAAAGCGATTTTGCCGAATCATCCGCAATTCATTGCCCAAGAATCATTTATCCCCGTTTCAATACTCTCCGAACCGTAGAAACCAAATCTCTAAAGTTATACAGAACAGTAAATACCAGCAGAACCCCGTCAATCAAATGCCAAGCTGGCGGTGTTTGAATGGTGACAAACGTCATCGCAAACATTAGAATCAAGTTCAGCACAAAACGAGTGTGGTCGATATAGAACGGCACATACCGTTTGGTATCGACAACACGAATCAGATAGCTAACCAGATAGCTGACAAAGGTTGCAAAACCTGCACCGGAAATACCCAATGCACCAATCAACAGCCAGTTCAGAATCAGGTTGACAATCGCAGCAACCAAGCTTGTCCAGAATGAGTGGGAGGTATGCTGCGAAGCAGCATAAATACTGCTGAAGAACTGATTCAAACACATCATAAAGACGGAAATAATCAGAATTGGTGTATATCGATAGGCATCCGCATATTCCGTGTACGTGCTGGTACTAATCAGCAAGTCGGAAAACGGACGGACAAACACAATCAAAACTGAGCTGGCAATGACAAGAAACGACTCATAAGCAGAGAAAACCTGTTTGTAGAAGTGGCTGCGGTTTGCAGAATCGTTTTCCAGGATGGCGGACATATTCCATGCCTGATAGAATACCGTGGAAACAGTAGAAATCAAGTTTGGCAATTTGGAAGCAATGCCGTAGATACCAGCGGCAGTATCGCCAACTAAATTCGGAGGCCCGTCCATATACCGCAGAAACAGCCGGTCAGAAAAGCCCGTTACCAGCCAAAGCAGGGTAGTTGGAATCAGCGGAATGGAAAAGCGAATCATCAGCCTTGTCATTTTCGGGCTGATGTATTTTCGATGGAGATATTTCCGAAGGTCTGCAATCCACCATAAGAAGACGGCAGATAAAAAGTCGGAGCAAATGACAGAGAGCAGGAAGCCCGTGATGCCCATATTCAGTAGGGCAATGAAAATGACATTGAAGATAAATAGCGTAATCGTGGCAAGAATGCCATCAAATGCAAATAGCGTGACCATGCCCCTCGCTCGCACAAACTGCGAATGAATGGAACGCAGCGAGGACATAAACACATAGAGCATTAAAAGCCATAGATAGCCGCTTGTATAGGGCAATAGTCGCATGAGCGGCGACAGGGCAAGCATGACACAGACACCCAAACCAAGTACCAGATAAGAGGACGTGAAAATTTTCCCCTTGTCATAATTTCGGGTCAGTCCATATCGTAGAATCGCATCTGTGATGGAAAACGTAACAATTGGAATTAAAAAGTTTGCAGTTTGTTCGAGCAGTTCTTTGGTGCTGATGTCTGCCGGATTGATGTTGGCAGTGTAGAGTTTTGTCAGAAACAGCGTTAAGATTTTAGAGCCGAACGAACCAATTGCAAAAATTATGGTGTTGGCGGCGAGCCGTTTGTATTGATTCATAGCATCTCCTCTTGGTGTGATAAATTTCGTTCTGCAACAGAATAGACAGTGGCAGAACTGAGCAGCGGCTGGGTTGCAGGCACTGCATGCACAGTTTTATTATACCATAAAAAAAAGAAAAAGAAAACGCTTTTTTCAAAAAGAACCAGATTTTTTTACGGATATTTCTATGAAAGTTGCATAAGAATCAGATGTCTGTTTTGTGCATTCCTACAAAAGCAAAAAAATAAAAAATTTTTTTGCAGATTTTGCAACTTTTCCTGCCACAAAATTGTATCTATAGTGAAGGGATTTTTTGCGGCAGGTCTTGCCGTGTGAACAAGAAGTATGCGGTTCTGTTGCTCCTCTAAGCCGTGAGAAAGGGCGGTGTGATGGGGGATTGCACTGTGCGGTACGAGGAACCAGTCCGGAAAGGACAGGCCATTCTGGAAAAATGGTCTGGGATTGGGAAAACAGAAACATACCACTTGTGTTTTTTGGCAAAAATGATGCGGATTGCAGATTCTCCCCGATGCTGTGTCCGCATTTTTTGTTTTTCCTGTAAAAAAGACAAATACAGATAAAAAAATCGAAATTTGGTCAATATTTAATATTTTATGAGTTGTTCAAAATTGATTCATATTGTGCTGTAGCAATTAAATGGAAATCGTGGTATAATGAAAGGAGAAATGCAGAGAAAACAAGTCTTGATTGTTCGCAATTGGGACGAGTAGGGAGGGAATGACCATGCAAAGCGTCAACCCGCTGGATGAGGCTGCGTTTACGGAACTCTATGTGCAGCATGTTGACGCTGTTTATCGCATTTGCTACAGCTTTTTAAAAAATCGTACCGATGCCGAAGATGCCGTTCAGGAAACATTCCTGCGGTTGATGCAATCGCAAAAACCATTGGAAAACGATGCCCATTTAAGAGGCTGGTTAGTGGTAACTGCTTCCAACGTCTGCAAGAATATGCTGCACAGCTGGCTGTGGCAAAAACGACAAGAAGTAGAAGATTGGGAAGAAGTGTTAAAATCCGACAATCAAACGCCGGAAGAAACTGCAGTTTTGAAAGCCCTCATGCAGCTGCCGGAAAAATATAAAACAGTTCTATATCTCTATTATTATGAAGAGTATTCCTGCAAGGAAATTGCAGAAATGATGCAAAAAAAAGAATCCACAGTGCGTTCGCTCCTCAAGCGAGGCAGAGAAGCACTCCAAAAAAAGATCGGAGGTGACGGATATGCAGCAGGACTGGAAAGCCATTTGGGACAATCTCAATCCGGATGAAGCGGCGAAAGAACGGATGAAGCAAGCAATCTTGCAAAAAATGCAGGCAGAAACGCCGCAAACAGCATCCAAAAAACCACCGTTCTTCTTACAGCGATGTTCGTTTGGAACATTTGCCCGTGCCGCTGCACTGTGCTGTATGACCGTTACGGTTGCGTTGGCAGGGCTGCACCTCACTGACCGCCGAACAGCGGAATTGTTGCCAGCACCATCTGTCAGCGAACAGTCGGCGGAAACGACTACACCACATACCTTGCCGGCACAGACAACAACAACTTTACAAGTTCAAACCACAACGAAAACACAGACTACCTTGCGGACAACCGCTTCCGCAGCAAAACAGACGGTTACCGCTAGTAAGACAACGACGGTACAGACTGCTGAGCCACCAGCTGCAATCATAGAAGAGCCTGATGCCGGAATCGAAGAACCACCAGAAGAGCCAATTCAGACAGAACCAATTTGTACTGAGCCAGCCCCCGTTCTCACAACCACTGCTGTGGAAACGAATGCAATCGAAGAACCAGAAACCACTACCACAACATTCCGTGGCGTTGCAACTTATGGTTCGCTTTTTGATTTTCAGTATGCCCGTTGGAATGGCATGCATTATCAGACCGACTATAGTGCGGTTTCCTATGAAGATTTGGATGACCTTGCCGGATTTTCTGTTGCCATTCAGTCAGAAAGTGACCGTGTTTATACAATTTTGGTTTATCCGTTAAAGGGGTATCCCATTCAGGATTGTATTGCCGTACAGTACGCCGGCGATTCAGATTATTTCTATTTTTATGCGATCTCCTAAGTGTGTCGAATCGACACTGGATAAAATGACATGATTTTTGGCAGAAATCAGGAATAAGAGGTAGGAAAAACGATGAGTACACCAAATTGGATTATGGTGACGGTAAAAACACCGCAAACAGCGGGGGATTCCTATATGGCAACCATCATGAAGAATCACCTGAAAGAACAGAATTGTTCCTTCCATTCAGAAGAACAATCTGCTGCTCTTTGGCTGGTTTGCCGACAGGTATCACCACAGCGGTATGATTTTTCAATTTCCGATTCCGATTCGGCTTGGACAAAAGAAGCCGTGATGGAACTTTGCAGCATGCTGCTGCAATGTCCGGAAGTTGATAATGTATTGGTTGGGCAAGTGCCTTCTCATCAGCAGGATGTGAAAGTAACAGTTTCCCCAATGGTTACATTTTTGCATACCGTCAAAAATTACTTACAGCCGCAGCGAATCCGTATGATTCTTCGGCGGCTGCGTTCAAATCGCTAATTGACTATTGGTTCATTGGAAAGAGAGAAGCAGAATCGTGCAAGCGGTTCTGCTTCTCTTTTTTCAGAAATGACGGATTTTGACGGGTTTTGCATTGTGAGAAGATGGTGAAAATTTCGGAAATGCTTGACACTGTCCCCCTGCTTTGCTATAATAGTCTTGATATTTTGGAATGACCGACAGGTGGTGAATCCCATATGTGCCAAAAAAAGAAAGCATTTGTGGAAAATCGTGACCAATATCGTGGCGTTTTCTCCTTTTGCTCGATTGGTGTTTTACTGGCAGCCTTGACGGGCTGCTTCGCATTTATTTGGTATCGTTTTTATAGTGATTTTTTGTTGCTGCCGTTTTATCGGCGTGGCAACTGGGTCATGATTTTATTATATGCGGTATTGGTACTGTTATTTGGAAAGGCGTTTGGCGGACTGAAAGTGGGCTATTTAAAGCGAAGTGATTCGTTTTATAGTCAGATGCTCTCCCTATTCTGCGTGAATTTGGTGACATATTTACAAGTCAGCCTTATCAGCCGACATTTTGCAAGGCTCTTGCCGTTTGTGATTTTAATGGGCATTGATTTGATTATCTTGCTGCTGTGGATTTTTTTCTGCAACAAGCTTTATTTTCAGATTTACCCGCCAAGGCGGCTTGTCGTTGTCTATGGCGACCGTGCAGCCGCAGAACTGGTATTGAAAATGAGCCAGCGAGTGGAAAAGTATATGATTTGTGCTTGTGTGGATAGCCATCAGGAAAAATCCGCCATTGTGGAAACGATTGCAAACTATGAAGGCGTGATTCTCTGCGATGTGCCAGGGCAGCTGCGAAACGACCTTTTGAAATATTGTTTCTCTCGGCAGATGCGAACTTACATTGTTCCGAAGATTTCAGATATCATCATCCGAGGCGGCGAAGAGATTCGCTTGTTTGATACGCCGTTGGTGCTCTGTCGAAACAGTGGCTTGCGGCTGGAACAGCGGTTTGTAAAGCGGCTGTTTGATTTGGCATTTTCGCTGATTTTAGCAGTGCCGGTACTGCTGGTGAGTATTGGGGTCTGTATCGCCATTAAATTGGATGATGGCGGGCCGGTGCTCTATCGGCAGAAACGCTTGACGTATAACGGCAAACCATTCTATGTTTATAAATTCCGCAGTATGGTTTGTAATGCTGAAGAACACGGCCCGCAGCTGGCAAAAAGCGAGGATGACCGCATTACCCGTGTGGGCAAAGTGCTCCGAAAATGTCGGCTGGACGAGTTGCCGCAGCTTTGGAACATCTTTAAGGGTGATATGGCAGTCGTTGGGCCAAGACCAGAACGTCCGGAACTGGCAGAAAAATACGAAGAAGAGATGCCGGAATTTGCATTTCGTCTGCGGGTAAAGGCAGGTTTGACGGGATATGCACAAGTTATCGGGCTGTATGATACAACCCCATACGACAAGTTGAAAATGGACTTGATGTATATTGAAAAATATTCCCTGCTGCTGGATTTGCAGATTTTGCTGATGACCATCAAGACGGCACTTTTTCCGGGAGAGTCAAACGAGGAACTGCATGAGCAGACCCATATTCCCGTACAAAAACACGTGGCAGAACCGGAGGCAGCTGCTTCCGAAGAAAAAAAGGAGAACAAATCATCATGAAATTGACTGCTGTTATTATGGCAGGTGGACGAGGCGAACGCTTCTGGCCACGCAGCCGCACGGCAAAACCAAAACAATTCCTTTCCCTGACAGCGGACAAGGAAACCATGCTGCAAAAGACGGTCAACCGTCTGAAACCCTTGCTGGAGATGGATGCCATTTATGTAGTCACCAATCAGCGGTATGCTGCCCTTGTGCAGGAACAGCTGCCGGAACTGCCAGCAGAAAACATTCTGCCCGAACCATGCAGCCGTAATACAGCTCCCTGTATTGGACTGGCGGCAGCGGTGATTCAGAAACGCTGCGGGGAAGCCATGATGCTGGTATTGCCGTCTGACCATTTGATTCGTTATGAATCCCTGTATGTAGACACATTGCGGCAGGCAATCGCCGTTGCAGAGCAGGGCGAGCGGCTCGTTACCATTGGCATTCCGCCAACGTATCCGGAAACGGGTTATGGTTATATTCGCTTTGCGAACCGTTCAGAATCCCATATGCCGGGCGTTTATCCAGTGGAGAAGTTTGTAGAAAAGCCGGATTTGGACACGGCAAAGGAATATTTGGCAGCTCATTGCTACCTCTGGAACAGTGGGATGTTTGTCTGGAAGAGCAGCACGATTCTGCACAATCTGGAACAGTTCTTGCCGACAGTTTACGCTGGCTCGATGGAGATTGCGGCAGCAGATGGAACAGATGCCTTTTCAGACACCTTGGAACGGGTCTATGAGGGATTCCCGAGCGAATCTGTAGACTATGGCATCATGGAAAAGGCAGACCAGATTTTCACCGTGCCGGGCAGCTTTGGCTGGGATGATGTTGGAAACTGGCTGGCGATGGAACGCATCAATAAGACGAACGATTATGGCAACTATATTGAAGGCGATGTCATCACCGTCAACACGCAGAGAAGTATTATCTGCGGACAGAAAAAACTGATTGCAGCCGTTGGGGTGGAAAATCTGATTGTGATTGATACCGAAGATGCAACCTTGATTTGTGCAAAGGACAGCACGCAAGACGTGAAAAAGGTCATTGAAAACCTGCGAATTTGCAATCGGGACGCATTGTTATAAAGACAACCAAGAATAAATAAATGGTAAAAAGGTAGAAGTAGGAGGAAATAAAAACAATGAGCAAACATGCATTGATTACCGGAATTACGGGACAGGATGGTTCTTATTTGGCAGAATTGCTGCTGGAAAAGGGCTATGAAGTATATGGACTGATGCGGAGAAAGAGTGTCGTTGATTACGGCAACGTCGACCACATCAAGGAAAAAATTCATTTCATCTATGCCGACATGACCGATGAAATTTCTCTGATTCGTGCGATGCAGATTTCACAGGCAGATGAAGTTTATAATCTGGCAGCACAGTCTTTTGTTGCAACCAGCTGGGAACAGCCGATGGCAACCGCTGAAATTGATGCACTGGGCGTTACAAAAATGCTGGAAGCAATCAAGTTTGTAAAGCCGTCTTGCCGGTTCTATCAGGCATCGACTTCTGAAATGTTCGGTCTGGTACAGGAAATGCCGCAGACGGAAAAGACTCCGTTTTATCCGAGAAGCCCGTACGGCGTTGCAAAGCTGTATGGTCACTGGATTACCAAGAACTATCGGGAGAGCTTCAACCTGTTTGCCTGCTCCGGTATCCTGTTCAACCATGAATCGGAACGCAGAGGGCTGGAATTTGTCACCAGAAAGATTACCACCGCAGCTGCTCGGATTTCTCTGGGCTTGCAGGATCATGTAGAACTGGGCAATCTGGATGCAAAGCGGGACTGGGGTCACTCTAAGGACTATGTTCGTGCAATGTGGCTGATGCTTCAACAGGATGCACCGGATGATTATGTCATTGCAACCAATGAAACCCGTACCGTTCGGGAATTCGTTGAGATTGCGTTTGCTCATGTGGGCATTGAAATTGCATGGCAGGGCAGCGGTACAGATGAAATCGGTGTGGATCGCAAGACAGGCAAGACGGTTGTCACCATCAATCCGCAGTTCTTCCGTCCGGCAGAAGTACAGGTCTTGTTGGGCAATCCGGCAAAGGCAGAAGAGAAACTCGGCTGGAAGCGGGAAATTTCGTTCAAGGAACTGGTAGAACGGATGGTTCGCCACGACTTGGAACTGGCAAAAAAAGAAGTACAGTAAATCAATTTTGCAGAAAAAGGAGGGAACGGCATGCGGATTGCCTTGGATGCACTGCCATTGGTCAGCAGTCGCATGACTGGAATTGGATATTGTGAAGCCGGACAGGTACAAGCGATGATGATGCTGCATCCGGAAGAGCAGTATGTCCTACAGTTTTTTGACAAAGGCGATGGGGCAGAAAAACGGAAACGGCTGTATTATTACGAACAGCAGCGAAATGTCAGCGTTCGACAGGGGCATTTTTCCGGCTATCTGTACCGTCTGATGACCACGGCAATTCCGCTGCCGTACCGTGCATTTTTTGGAAAAGATGTGGATATTACACACTTTTTCAATTATATCATTCCGCCGGGAGTTGCTGGAAAGCGAATTGTAACCGTACATGATATGGTTTATAAGACGTTTCCGGAAACCGTACGGGGACGAACACGATTCATGTTGGAATCCGGCTTGCAGCGTTCGCTGCATCGGGCAGATTTGATTGTGACCGACTCGGAATTTTCCAAAACGGAAATCATCCGGTATTTTCCGGCGACCGAAGAACGGATTCGAGTTGTGCCCTGTGGTGTGGATAAGCTGCGGTTTTCTCCGATGCCGCCGGCAGCTGCTCCGGCAATTGAAGAGCTGAAACGGCGGATGCACTTACAGGCGAATTATTTTCTCTATCTGGGAACATTAGAGCCTCGAAAGAACTTAGACCGCCTGATTCGGGCATATGCACTCTTAAAGCAGCAACATCCGGATGCACCGCAGCTGGTACTAGCTGGCGGTTACGGTTGGCGGAATAATCACATTTATCAGCTGGTGCAAACGCTGCATTTAGAGGACGATGTGTTATTTACCGAATATGTACCAGAAGAAGATGTGCAGCCGCTGTTGTGCGGAGCAATGGCGTTTGTGTTCCCCTCTGTTTATGAGGGCTTTGGTATGCCGCCGCTGGAAGCAATGGCGTGCGGAACACCAGTCTTGACAACACGGGCAGCCTCTCTGCCGGAAGTGGTAGGCGATGCCGCTGTGATTGTTGACCCACACCATACCGAGGACATTGCACAGGGACTGGAGAAGCTATTCCTAGATGCAGCACTGCGGGAACGACTGCAAAAAGAGGGCTTGCGGCGAGCAGCAATGTTTTCTTGGGAAAACGCAGCCGCTGCCCTTTATGATGTTTATCAGGAGGCACTGACACGATGAGCAGACCGCTTCGGATTTTACTGGTAAACAAAGCTTATCCGCCGCATATTGGCGGCATTGAAACGCTGGTGCGGCAGTATGCACGCTATTTTCAGACACAGTTTTCCGCAGAGGTACAAGTTTTGGTCTGTCAGGAAAAGGGCAAAACGGCACGGGAAACCATCGGGGGTGTTCCAGTGCTGCGAGCCGGAAGTATTGGGACGTATTTTTCTTGTCCGCTCTCCGGTTCGTTTCTCCGCTATTTTCGGAAGTATGCCAAACAAGCGGATGTGGTGATGATTCATATGCCGTTTCCTTTGGCAGATTTGGCGTGCTTGCTTTCCAGCTATCGGGGACGGGTCGTGCTGGCATGGCATAGCGATGTCATCAAGCAGAAGACCTTGCTGCGGTTTTACGCACCATTGCTGCGATGGCTGCTCCGGCGAGCAGATTGTATTCTGACTGCAACACAGGGACATATTGACAGTTCTGCATTTCTTCCAGCCGTTCGGGAAAAATGCAAGGTGATTCCCTATGGCATTGACCTTGCAGCCTATCGGGCAGCCCCAGCATATCCGGTTTTACAGCCGCATTCCAATCACCCGAAAGCCGTCAAAGCGTTGTTTGTAGGGCGATTGGTTTATTATAAGGGTGTAACGGTTTTGCTGAAAGCGATGCAGCAGGTGCAGAATTGTGAATTGTTTCTGATTGGCAGCGGAAAGCTACAGGATACCTTGCAGCAGATGGCAGAAGGTATGGACACGGTGCATTTTCTCGGCAGCCTGTCCGATGCAGATTTACGGGCAGCCTTGCAGGAATGTGATTTTCTGGTGTTGCCATCCGTGGCAAACAGCGAAGCATTCGGACTGGTGCAATTGGAAGCGATGGTTTACGGAAAGCCTGTCATCAATACCGCTTTGCCAACGGGTGTGCCATATGTCAGCTTAGATGGAGAAACAGGACTGACTGTTCCGCCGGAATCGGAAACTGCTCTGGCAAAGGCGATGCAAACGCTGGTATCGGATGCGGATTTGCGAAGCAAGTACGGAGCAGCTGCAAAGAAACGAGTCGAAACGGTTTTTGCAGAAGATGTGGTGATGCAGCAGGTTTATGATGTGCTGAAAGATTCTATTTTATAGCAAATATAAATATAAAAATTGCAATATCATTCAAAAGAAAGGGAAATGATTATGAAAGCAATGCTGATTGGCGGTGCTGGATTTGTTGGAAAACATCTTGCAATCCATCTCGCAAATACTTATGGCTGGGAGATTGTCATTACAGGGCTGCCGGAAGAACGGGAAGCAATCGAACGCAGCAGCTTAGGACGTTTTATTCCGGTGAATATCTTAGAAAAGGGACAGATTCAGGCAGTATTGGAGCAGGAACGGCCGCATTATATTTTTCATCTGGCAGCACAGAGTTCTGTTGCTCGTTCTTGGAAGAATCCGCAGGCAACCATTGATGTGAATGTCAAGGGCTGTGCAAACTTGCTGGATGCGATTCATTCCGTAGAAATTTACGACCCAAAGATATTATTGATTGGTTCGGGCGATGAATATGGCAGATTGCCGGATGGCATTCGAGTGGTTTCAGAAACAACGCTGCCGTGTCCGGGTAATCCGTATGCTATGACAAAGGCTGCACAGACGATGTTGGGGCAGGTTTATGCTCATGCTTACCGGATGCATATTGTTCTGGCAAGACCGTTCAATCACATTGGGCCAGGACAGATGGCAGGCTTCGTTGTATCGGATTTCTGCAAGCAGGTTGCAGAGATTTTGAACGGTGCAGAGCCAGTGGTACGGGTCGGCAATCTGACTGCTTCTCGGGACTTTACGGATGTACGGGACGTGGTACGGGCATATGGTCTGCTGATTCAGCATGGTGTACCGGGTGAAATCTACAACATCGGTTCGGGAACAGCCGTTTCCATTCAGTCGCTGTTAGATGAAATCATCCGGCAGAGTGGCATTTCTATTTCAGTACAGCATGACCCGCAGAAATTCCGTCCGGTAGATTATCCAAGCATTGCAGCAGATATTTCAAAGTTGCAGCAAGCAATTGACTGGAAGCCGGAAATTTCGCTGGAACGTACCATTGCAGATACACTGACAGACTGGCAGATTCGGTTGAAGAACAACGTCAATTGATGGAAAAAGGGGTTCAACATGGAGGAACACACGGAGCAAAAGCGGGTTATGGCAGATACATATATGGAAGAAGTATGGGAACAGCAAGCAGTCAAAAACTGGTCGAAGCCGATGCACAATTTCGGGGTACGACAGAATGCATTTAATCAGAGTGCTGACCAGCGGATTCGGGCGTTGGAATCGGAAAATTTGCAGCTGCGGACACAGATTCGGACGCTGATGCAGCAGACTGAGGAACTTTCTCAGATTGCCAAGCGACAGAAAGAACGGCTGCGGCAGGAAGAGCAGCGAAATCGGGAGATTTTCGGACGGGTTGCAGCAATGCTTGACCGGATGCGGAATGATTTGGATCGTGTGCGGCTTTCTACCCAGTTGAACAGCAATGCCATTGACCGGCTGATGCTGGAGGATGCAGCAGAACCAGAAGAAATAGAAGAACCGTTGACTACCATGGAAGAATCGGAAGAAGAACTGGAAACCATGGAAGAAACAGAAACAGCAGAAACCGTTGCAGCAGTAGCATCCGTTGAACCAGAAGCAGAACCGGAACAGGTGACAGAATCCATAGAGCAATTTGTTGAACCGGAAACAACGATTGAATCGAAAGACAGCTATGCAGAATGAGATTGCAGGAGATTTTCCAAATATGCTTTAACTGCAAGTGATGATATAAATATTAAGATAGAAAAAACCGTTCTCGGTACAGAAGTATACCGGGAACGGTTTTTCTTTTTGATATAACAGGCAATTGGAAATTAAGAATAGTCTACCAAATCAAATGCAGTGATTTTGCCGTTTTCAATGTAGAACGAATATGCCTTCTGCCCATTGGAAACCGTATCATAGATGGAAACGACATAAATACTGGCGGTTTCTGCTTCTGGAACAATGTCAATATTGAATTGTGCCTCCAAGTCTGCAACGGAACTGCCAATGCCGACAACGCCAACTCGAATATCAGATGGTGAGCCTTCATAGACTTCCACTTCAAAGATATTGCAAGCCTGTGCATCGGTCGGAGAAGTGGACGTGTTTTCCAGACCAAGGGTCAGCGTGTCATCTGAATTGGAATACCAGTTGTAGTTCTGTGATTCAATGGTTGGGCTGACTGTGCAGTCCACTAGCTGAATCAAATCCATGTTGTTTTCATAGAACCGGAACAGCTTTCCGCCGTTGTAGGTAATGGCAGCAATCGAAAGGTCTGCATCAATCCGCTGTTCATTGTCAGAAGAATCGGTTGTGTCTGTGGTGTCCGTTGGAACTTCTGTTTCGACACCGTCTTCTACCGGTCTATCACTATCTGCTGGCAAGGTGGTAATGTCGGAATCAGAGCTCTGTGTATTCAAATCATCTCCACCATTGATTTCATCATAAATGGAATCGGCAAAGTTGTCCGCATCCTGAATGCCCAGTGCAGTCGCAATCTTTTTCAGGCAGTCCTTTGTCTGTGTGCCATCGCCAAAGTAAGCATCCTTTGTGGCATCATCGGACAAGTCTAAAGAATCCGATGGAATATTCAGTGCCAAGTCATCGCCATTTTCGGTGCTGATGGTGCAAGAAATGGTTGCATAGTTAGTGCCGCCAACTGCCCAGTCAACGGAGAATGTCTGTGACTTTCCATCTGAATCCAGACTCAAGGTGAACAGATTTGGTTCATCCTCTGTGGAAGCGGTCAGACTGCCGGAGCAGTATCCCCGTTTGTCATCAACAATCTTGAAATCTTCCAGATCCAGAAGAATAGAATGATTTTCCAGAGCAGCGGTGATCGTGCCACTATAGGTATCTTTAGAACCTTCGGACAGAACCCCGCTGACATTCAATCCGCTGACATCGAAATAAACGCCAACTTGCTTGCCATCTTTTCCGGCATAGCATTCCAACAAAGAGGAATCAGCATCGTCCGGATCTGCAATGCGGCAGCCACGAATCGTTCCGGTTGGGTCAACATAGAGGGTGACAGTTGCCGATTCTGTAACGGTGGTGTCGTTCCAGTTGTCTAGAGCCTCTTGCAGGTTGGATTGAAATTCGTCTTCTGTCATCAAATCCGATGCAGCGAAATAGTGCGAGATGGTGCGATCTTCCTTCACTTCTTCGAGCAGTTCCTTGACAACGGTTTTCAGTTCATCGCCCTGATAGGTTGCTTCAAGGGCAGTGTAAGAAAATGTTGTGTCTGCAATGTTTAGTTCCTGATTTTTCAGCAGGGCAATGGTCGCATCGCTGTCAGCAATAATTTCACCGTACCGCTGGAACATACTGTTCAAGTCAGAGGGAGAAAGGCGATCTTCGAGGACTTCCGGTGTCAGGAACAGAGAAGAGGAATTCAGTGCGGAGGAGTCGATAGAAGAATCAAATTCGTCAGAGAGGTCATATTCTTCTTCGGTGATGGTTTCAACGTCTTGCCATGTCATGGAAAGATACTGGTCGGATACAGATGGAATCTGTAAATAAACATTATTCGTATCCGCTACGACGTTGCCCTCTAAGACATCTTCACCATTGAGGGTAATCGTTACCGTTCCGCCCATCTTGTCGGCTTCTACTTTTCCGCTGAGCGTGATTGCAGCAGATGTCAGCGTAATGGTTTCATCGGTATCAACATCGCTGTTGAGTTCTTCCTGCAACTTCTTCTGTCCCTCTTCGCTGAGAGTGATGTTCATAGACAGATTGGATTGCGGTTCTTCCTTGGAGAGAGAGAGGGAACTGTCGTAGCGGTCAGAAACCGAACGCCCCCAGTCCTTTGTATTTTTTTCAATGACCCATTGATAATAATCGCTTTCGCTGCTGAAGTTCATCTTTGCGAAGTTCTTGACGGTGTCGCTGGCAGCATAGGCAATGCCTGTTCCTGCTCCGAGGACAACCACAGCACTGAAAACAGAGATGACAGCGATTTTCCAGCCCTTCATTTTCTTTTTGGACTTTGCACCGACAATCTGACCATTCAGCGAGAAATCAGGCTGCTGAAATGGCGGTGGTGTCTGGGAAAAAGAAGGCGGTGTTTCCGGCTGCGGTGGAGTGGTTGCTGCATCCGCAGACGGAGCAGGCTGTTGAAATGGATTTGCTGCTGAAGCAGCAGCAGTATCATTTGTCGGGGTCGAAGTTGGGGTTGCATCGTTTTGCGGCGGTGCGAAACCAGCGTGGTCGGATTCCGGCAGATTATTTTTAAAATCGTCCATGAAGATACTCCTTTTTATAAAAATAGACTGTTCTTATTATATCATATTTTTCTTTAAAAGTCAATGATTGCGAAAAAGTGCTTTTTGCCAGTTCGGTTCTCAAAAGCAGGAAAAAAGAAAAAGCAAAAACCGCAAATCCGAACAAAGGATTTGCGGTTTTAAGATGCTTTTTGGAGTTCATCGGAATCCGGTAGAGATTACTTAGCGTAATCCACAACCCGGCTTTCCCGGATGAGGTTGATTTTGACTTGTCCCGGGTAGCTCATTTCGGTTTCGATCTGCTTTGCGATTTGACGGGCAATCAGCACCATCTTTTCATCGTTGACCTTTTCCGGAACGACCATGACCCGAACTTCACGGCCAGCCTGCAACGCATAGCATTTTTCGACACCGTCATACGATGCACAAATGTTTTCGAGCTGTTGCAGCCGCTTGATGTAGTTTTCGTAGTTTTCGCTTCTTGCTGCCGGACGAGCCGCAGAAATGGCATCCGCAGCCTGTACGATACAGGCAAGTGCAGTTCTCGGTTCAACATCGTTGTGGTGGGCTTCCACTGCATGGATGATTTCCGGACTTTCGTTGTACTTCTTGCAGACATCCACGCCGATCTGTACATGAGAGCCTTCAATTTCAGCGGTCAGAGCCTTACCAATATCATGCAGCAAGCCGGCACGCCGTGCCATGTTGGCATCCAGTCCCAATTCCGAGGCAAGAACGCCGCAGAGCTTGGAAACTTCGATGGAGTGCTTCAAGACATTCTGCCGGTAGCTGGTACGGTAATAGAGCCGTCCCAACAGCTTGATCATTTCGTTGTTGATGCCATGAACATTGGTTTCCAGAACAGCATATTCGCCTTCTGCACGAATCCGCTGTTCCACTTCTCGTTTTGCCTTTTCCACCATTTCTTCAATCTTGGTCGGATGGATTCTGCCGTCCGCAATGAGTTTTTCCAGAGCGATACGGGCAATTTCACGCCGAACCTGGTCGAAGCAGGAAAGCGTAATGGCTTCCGGTGTATCGTCGATAATCAAGTCTACGCCGGTGAGGGTTTCCAGTGTCCGGATGTTTCTGCCCTCTCTGCCGATGATACGACCCTTCATTTCATCGTTTGGCAGCGGCACAACAGAAACTGCCGATTCCGAAACCTGGTCGGATGCACATTTTGCAATGGCGAGGGAGATGTAATTTCTTGCTTTTTCCTCACAGTCATCCTTGAGCTGCTGCTCATACTGGGTGATTTTCATTGCCTTTTCATGCACCAGTTCATCTTCCAGATGTTGCAGGATATATTCCTTTGCCTGTTCCCGGGTGAATTCTGAGATTCGTTCCAGAACATCCATCTGGCTATTCTTGATGGCTTCGGCTTCTGCAAGCCGTTCTTCCACGCTTTTTTGTTTGCGGGAAAGATTGTCCTCTTTGCGTTCGAGGTTTTCCAGTTTTTTGTCCAGAGATTCTTCTTTCTGCTGTACTCTTCGTTCCTGTCTGCTGACTTCAGAACGGCGGTCTTTGATTTCCTTTTCCGCATCGGCACGCAGCTGAAAGACTTCATCTTTGGCTTCCAGTAATACGCTTTTCTTTTGCTGTTCTGCTTCTTTCTTGGCATCGTGAATGACACGAGCCGCTTCTTTTTCGGCAGAGCCAATTTCCGCTTCTGCCTGTTGCTTTCGTTGCTGAATCCCGTCCTGTACACCTTTGGTGTAGCCTTTTTGGGTGGCAGTATGGTTGGTGACCAAAACCGCAGCCACACAGATGACGCAGGCAACCAGACAAACGATTACAATTTCCATTTTTTGCACGCCCTCCTTTGATTGAATCACTTATCTTACAATCGGTTTCCCGTTGGGCGGTGTGCAGAAAAAAACGAACGTAGCGAATCCTGACGCATCCAGTACCATATCCTATTTTACAAGTTGCCAAAAGCCGCAGGGCGGGCAAGATTGCCGAAACCGATGCGGATTTATCCATAAAAAGGGAAGCAAATTCTACTCGGAGAGCAGCAGCTTCCGCTGATGTAAAAAAAAGAACCGTCTGCTTGTTTGTGCAGAACCCCTATATTCTGAAAGCTGCACGCCGCAATTCCAATAAAAAAACGGACGCCATTTTTCTAACAGCATCCGCAACCGGATTTGTAATATACAGCTCTTTTATTTTACACTGTTTCCGAAAAAAAGTCAAGAGATTCCCGAAACTTTTCCGGCATCGAAGCTGTAAATTTTTATTGGGCAGAGCGGCAGCGTTGGAAGTGGCATCCGGTTTTGCCGGAAAAAAGCGGCGAAAATCTTAGAAGTTGTTCGCTTTTTCGACAAGAAACGGCGAGAAAATTTGTGCAACTTGTTCCGTTTGCCGGCTTTTTTGCAAATGGAATTGACAACCTCACGGGAAGTGTGGTAAAATAACAATACATGTACCGGTGTATCTTGCCCCAAAATACGCAAATCAGAATTTGCAGAATTAGAAAAAGGAGGAAAACCATATGGCACGACACGACGATCGGGGAACGATTCTTTGGACAGATAAAAAGCGAACCTTTCTGGGGTTGCCGCTTTCTTTCACCAGATATTATTTAACAGACCATCAGCTGATCACAAGAGTGGGTTTTCTCTCCATAAAAGAGGATGAAATTGAACTGTATCGCATTGTGGACAAACGAATTGAACAGACGTTCTTCCAGCGGCTGTTTGGCTGCGGCACAGTCATCATTCTCAGTCGGGATGAAGACACGCCGGAAAAACACCTGGTTTCCATTCGGCATCCGCAGCAGGTTTCCAAGCTCATCGGCAACTGTGTTCGAGAGCGGCAGGAAAATTTGCGGATCGCCGGCAGAGATATGATCGGTGCAGCATTTGTGGGCGACGGAAATGGACGGATTTCTGCTCCTTATCAAGCACCGGGTGATCTGGATGGAGAAGATGACGATCTGCTGTAAAGCAGATTACAGACTGCATTTCTTTTGGATGGAATATCCGGGGCGTTTCGAATGCCCTGTCGGCAAAAAAGCGGACAGGACAGCAGAAACGAATAGAGAGATAAAGGAGATCCTGAGTATGCTTTCATTTATTACAGAAAAACTGACAGCATGGGAAAAGCTGAAAGCAGAAACCCGTCCGATATTTATTTATGGGATGGGTGACGGTGCAGAAAAAATCATGCGGGTTTTTCAGGAGAAAGGGATACCGTTTGCCGGTATTTTTGCAAGCGATGATTTTGTAAGAGGCCATTCTTTTGCAGGCCACAAAGTGCGGAAACTTTCCGAAATTGAAGCAGCCGTAGACGATTTTGTCATTGTACTGGCGTTTGCTGCTGGTTATCAGTCCTTAGTCGATAAAATCGTGGACATCAGCAAACGGCATACGCTGCTCGTTCCGGATGTACCGGTTGCCGGAGGCGGTTTATTCACCTATGATTATTGTCTGGAACATGCGGACGAAATCGAAACAGTTTATAACCTGTTGGCAGATGACTATTCCAGAGAAGTCTATGCCAGCATTTTGAATTTTAAAATCAGTGGCGAAATTCATTATCTGATGGATGTCACCACGCCAAAATCCGAAATTTATCGGAAGCTGATGCACCTGACCCCGAATGAAATTTATGTGGATTTGGGTGCTTACAACGGCGATACGATTCGGGAAGTGCTCCAGTATACCCGTGGTAAATATATCCGGATTTATGCAATGGAGCCAGACCGTAAGAACTTTAAGAAACTCCTGAAGAATACAGATGGGATGCAAAATGTCTATCCGTTCCATGCAGCGGCTTGGTGTACGGATACACAAGTACCATTTGCCACAAAGGCAGGCAGGCAGTCTGCGGTAACCGCAACGGGGCAGACGATTGATGCCAGAACCGTGGACAGCGTTTTAGAGGGCAGACCAGCAACTTTGATTAAAATGGATGTCGAGGGCTGCGAACGGGAAGCACTCTGGGGTTCTGCTCAGACGATTGCCCACTATACACCAAAGCTGATGGTTTCGCTGTATCACCGCAATGAAGATATGTTCTCATTGCCGTTGCTGATTCAGAAACTGAACCCGAATTACGATATTTATATCCGGCATCAGCTCTATATTCCGGCATGGGAAACCAACCTCTATGCCGTTCCCAAAAAACAGAACTAGGGCAGCTGTTCTTGCAGTTGTTACAAAAAAAGCCGGCTCTTGCAGGACAGTGTAGAGTCGGTTTTTTCGTGAAAAAAACAGGAAAAGGGAAATAGTATCCAAAATTTGTTAAATTCCTATAAAAACAGATGTTGAATTTTAGTGAAAATTCAGAAAAAATTGGATATGGGTTGACAGTTTCATCCAGCTGTGATACAATATAGGAAATTCCATGCAGAGATATGATAAAAAAGCAATGGGGCTGACACTTTTTTCATGAGAAGCAATGCCCTTATTTTTGTTTCAGAAATCGATCATGTTTGGAGTATTCTAAAATTGCATCCTTCTATTTCCTTGTGGGATTCCCATGGGAATCCATGTGGTATAACCTGTCCGGGCACGGCTGTCGCTTATAACGTGTCCGGACAACCTGTTTTTTTAGAGAATTGGACAAAAATTGAATCTTGCGTTTGTGCAGTTCCAACGAAAATATTTTTTCTTGTGGAAAACTGGTTGACATTTTGGAGAAGAACTGCTATAATAAAGCCATACCAGTAAAACGGATGCAAAAACGAATACTTCAATTTTTCTTTTTCTCATTGTTGGAATGACGCAGTCGGTCGAAAAACCGGCTGCGTCATTTTGTTTCTGGATGTTTTATTTTTGCAACAGCGTTATGAATTGGATTCAGTTGGCATAGCGGTCTGTACTGGAGCAGATTCAATGTCCAGCAGGTCATCTGGGTGGAAAGTATAGGAAATCAATTTGCTATCATCCTGATTGTCGCCGCTTCCGCCAGCCAGCGGACTATACAGCAATACGCCTTCTTGGTAGTCCTCATAGACTTCTGCACCAATGTAACCTGTTACAGTTGCTCCGGCAGGAATTGGCTGGGAGAAATCTTCAACATCTTGTCCGAATTGCTGATAAGTTGCCCGCATGGATTGAATGGTAAACGCATCAAACGGCTTTCCATCTAACTGAATCTGACAGGTTTGCAGGAAGTTGGCGGAAATCGGGGCATCGGTCTGGTTGGAAACCGTAAATGAGAAGAAAATTGCATTGCAGTTCTGTCCGTTGTGCACATCGGTGATGGAAGAACGATAAACGCCGTTTAAGGTGACAGTTGCACCGTCAACATTCTGGTCTGTTCCGACTTCGCCCGGAATGATGGTTGTGGCGACCGTTGTACGGGGAACGGTTTTCTTTGAAGTGGTTTTGGTGTTGGAATCTGCACAGCCGCTCAGCAGCAGAGCAAGTGTCAGTCCACCACAGAGCACGAGATGAGAAATTTTCATAAAAGAATCCTTTCTGTTGTTCCGAATCGAGGAATAGATTCAGAATTGGTTATCATAAAATAGCAAAAGCCGCACTTGCACCATTCAGATGGGCAAGGCGGCTTTCACGAAAACAATTTAGTCCTCAACAATTGCCTGAACTGGGCAGGTGTCTGCACAAGAACCGCAAGAGATGCAAGAATCTGCATCAATTACATAGGTGCTGTCGCCTTCCTTGATTGCTTCTACTGGACATGCGTCTGCACAAGAACCGCAAGAAAGACATGCATCAGTGATTTTATATGCCATTGCTGTTTCACCTCCGGAAACCAGATTTCACACAGGGAAATCCTGTACGCTCTTATTATAGCAGATTCCCTTGTGAAATGCAAGTGGTTTTCCATGGAAAGCAAAAAACTTTTTTTCAGCGAATCGCACAAATCCAATGGCGTTGAAGAGCTGGTTATTCTGCAATATGTTCCAAAGCCTGCCGGAAAATGGTATAGATATGATCATCTGCGAGGGCATAAAAGATGGACTTTCCCTCTCTGCGGCTGCTGACAAGGCGGGCTTGCTTTAAGATGCGGAGTTGATGAGAGATGGCAGACTGTGTCATGCCCAGCCGATTTGCGATTTCCTGGACGCAGGTTTCCTGTTGAAACAATGCAAAGAGGATGCGGACACGGGTGGGGTCGCCGAATACCTTGAAGAGGTCTGCCATGCTTTGCAGGGCAGGGTCATCGGGTGCAAGAATATCCGTCATATGGGTGCACCTTCCTTTCTGTTCCATTCCGAAAAAATGGGGGATACTTTAATGATACGCAATTTTTTTGGATTTGTCAATCCCTGTTTCGTGACAAAATCCACAATTTGTTTGAGACAAGGCTGTTTGTCACAAAAGTTCGTATTAAAATTTAGTGATTGTATACAAATTGTTTGATATTTCAGATGGTCCAGATTCTAATTTTTCTGTTATAATAATTCTATATTTATGAAAAAATAAGAAAGGTGGCTTTCGGATGCAAAAGACGATTTTTCGTACAAAATCGACCATTCCTTGTCGGGATGATGCAGAATTGGCTTCCGAACAGACTTATCAGACTGCATTTACTGCATGGCAGGAACAGCCGGGCAATGAATTTTCGTTTCGACAGCCAGAACCAAAAACGCAGGCAGTTTTTTTAGAGGGAATGGGCTTACAGGAAGAAGAGCCAGCGGTTTTAGAACGGCGAGCGTTACAGCGGATTTCCAACCAACTTGGGATTTTATTTCTCCATCAGCTATTAGCACCCTATTTGGTGTTAATTGTTTGTGTGATTGTATTTTCTTTGTTGGGCGGTTCGCTCTCCTATTCTGTGCATGATAATGTGCTATATGGTTCTAATGATCTTGTTTTGATAACCATGATTTTGCGAAAAATTGTGCGGTTTGGTGTTCCGATTTTTATGGCAAAGCGGCTTTTGAAGATGCCAAAGACCGTGACTTGCTGCCGACAAAAGACCGTGCCTTCTACTTGGATTCGGACGTTGGGCATTACGATGTGTGTCTTTTTCGCATTTGGCATGATTCTCAATTTTTTGCCGGAATCTAGCATACACTACATCACATTGGGGGCACTTTCTCATACGATTCTCTGTCTGGACACCCAGCATCAGATATTCTACTTTGCGTTTGTGTTGATTTTCCGTCCGATTTTTGAAACAATGCTGTATAATGGCAGCATACTGCATATGCTACGACAGTTTGGCGATGATACTGCCGTATTGCTGACCGCAACCTTTTCCGCATTGATGGCGGAAAATCTGGTGACAGGCATTTCAACCTTTGCCGTTTCCATTTTGGCAGCCAGAGAAATTCTACGGTATGAAAATATCTATGTGGGGCTATTCTCCCGTACAGTTTATTATACCTTGATGTTTGTGCTGTTTCACACATCCATTTTCCGGAATAATGTGCCGATTCCAAACCGAATGCTTTGGATTTTAATTATTGGCATTGTTGGAATGTTGTTGGGTACTTTGGTGATTTGGAAAGCACCATTTCAGGGAAGCAACCGGTTTTATTCCATTCGTTCTGCTGGAAAGTGTAGTTTGATTTTTTTGATACAGGCAAACTTGATGACCGTTTGTGTGTTTGTTTCGCTGGCAATTTCTGTAATTTCTTTGATTTTATAGTATTTTTATATAATCGCAATCAGGAGGGCATGCATGCAAGAACTTTATGTGCCGCAGGAACGTTATATGCGGCGAGCGTTGGAGTTGGCAGAATATGCGGCTTCTCTGGGAGAAGTTCCCGTTGGGGCAGTGGTGGTTCATAAGCCGACGAACCGGATTATCGGAGAGGGCTGGAACTTGCGAGAGTCTGGAAAATCTCCGCTGGCACACGCTGAAATCATGGCGATTGACCAGGCAAGCCGAACGCTCGGTGGCTGGCGAGTGATTGACAGTGCGATTTATGTGACATTAGAGCCTTGTCCAATGTGCTGCGGAGCAATTCTACATGCACGATTAGACCATTTGGTTTTTGGAGCATATGACCCGAAAGGCGGTGCAGTGGCATCGGTAGAATCCATGTTTGATTTGCCGTATAACTATCACCCAACCATTGAAGGTGGATTTTTGCAGGAAGATTGTGCAGCAGTTTTGACGCAATTTTTCCGAGCATTGAGAAGAAAGAAAAAAGAGCAGGCAAAATAACTGCGGTCGAGCTGGCTCTTGCCATTTTAAACAACAAAAAATTCCCATCCAACTTTTTAGACAGAGATTTGAACGGAATGGAACAGTGAATTTCCATGTATCCCGTTTGTATCTCTGTCTATACTATTTTTGCAGCGTTTTTTTGCTGCAAAAGGGAGGGAAAACATGAATCTGAAAAAAACCATTGCCGGCTGCTGTGCTCTGTTTCTGCTGTACAGTATGCCGCTGCATACAGCGGCACTGGATTCTACTTGTATCGGTTACGGACAGGGGAAAGCAACAGACAGTCAAAATTGTCCGCTGGATGCTCTTGCTTTCAATGAACGCTATGCAGAATACGGAGCATTTGCCACAACACCTGACACCAGCCGCATTATTTTGACCTTTGACCAAGGCTATGAAAACGGTTACACGGCACAGATTCTGGATACCTTAAAAGAAAAACATGCCACTGCAATTTTCTTTTTGACAGGTGACTATGCGAAAAAAGAAACTGCATTGGTAGAGCGAATGATTGCAGAAGGGCATATTCTGGGCAACCACGGTATGACACATGCCAGCCTGCCGAACTGTACGCAGACGGAGGCGATGGAGGAAATCCAATCCCTGCATGATTATGTCCTACAAACGTATGACTATGAGATGCAGTATTTTCGCTGTCCGTGCGGAGAATATTCCGAGCAGGCGTTGCAGTGGGTGCAGGATGCTGGATACCAGACGGTATTCTGGAGCGGTGCTTATGTAGACTGGAAAACAGATGACCAGCCCAACCCAGATACTGCCTACGAAACACTGCTTTCGACTGCCCATGGCGGAGAAATTCTGCTGCTGCACTCGGTTTCTTCCACGAATGCTGCCATTTTGGGTGATGTCATTGACGGCTTTCGGGCAGCAGGGTATACGGTTTAAACTGACTGAAATCCATGCAATCAATTTGAAAAGCAAACGGGAAAGTCAAAAACCTGCGGTGCAGTTTTATGTCATCGCAGGTTTTTTCGAATCTGGAAATAAAAACGCCGGTATCCAATAGCAGATACCGGCGGAAAAATCGAAATTCCAATTTCTGCTTGTACGCAGAAAATTCGAACGATTGATATTTTTTGATATTTTTAGCGAAAAGAACGGTTGTCCCGACTCTTGTACCAGTCTGGACAACAATGTATATTTCACGCTTAGTGGTTCAGGTAAGATTTTACCAGTGCCTGTAAGAGTTCGTCCCGGTCAATGTGACGAATCAAACTCCGAGCATTGCCGTAGGTGGTTATGTAGGTCGGATCCTCTGACAGAATATAACCTACAATCTGATTCACTGGATTGTATCCTTTTTGTACCAATGCATCGTAGACGGCAGTAAGCGTTTTTTTCATTTCGATTTCCTTTTCGTCATTTACAGAAAATGTCATGGTCTTGTCATACATAACTGATCCCCTCCTTATGGTGATTCTTCTATTATACCTGAAATTTTGTAATTTTACAAGGGCTTTCCGGAATTTTTCTGTTTTGTAGGATTCCAAACTCTATTTTTTGTACAATCTGCTGAACTTTTTCAAAGGAATTTATCACAAAAAGAAAAATCATTCTAGAGCGAATGGTATTTTTTAGAAGTATGTATTCCCCTTTCCAGAGAAAAGGGAATGCTGTTTTTGATGCAGGAACAAAAACAGCAAGGGGGCTTTGCAGGGAAGAATGATTATTCGCAGCAGTTCCGCTTTACGAAAGAGAAGCAGTCGGTACATTCCGGAACAGTCGGATTCGGTTCATGTGTGCCGATGGTGATGCTGTTCAGGCAGCAGTAGTTTTCTGTGCCCATGTTGTGCTTGCACTGGGTAACGGAACAGTGAATGTGGTCATTTTTCTTCATTTCCATGGTGAAAATCCTCACTTTTATAAAGATTGTTCCACGGGGGAACGGGAATAGTTTGTGCGGAAAGTGGGAGATTATACAGGCGAGAAAGAAAAAGTTTGGAGCAGATGGGTTGCAAGAATCGAGCCGCAGGCAACAAAAAAGTTTTTCGGTGCAGCAGTTTTTCAAAAATGCTGCCGAGGTGTGGGCGAGT
>ERZ825159.410-NODE-410-length-56163-cov-12.628431_pt1 | contig 56163 bp, 68 predicted proteins | sample MGYA00519932_ERZ825159 | MGnify/ENA primary metagenome ERZ825159 (study PRJEB31778, sample SAMEA3449191) | human gut metagenome | biome: human gut; feature: human-associated habitat; material: faeces | place: United Kingdom | collected 2010/2012 ... | reverse complement strand
ATGCGGAGTATCATAGGGTACGAAACGAAATGAAAGAACTTTTGACAGTCAAGGCCAATGTCGATCTGATTCTGGGAGTTGGGCCGGAAGAAGTTAAAAGGGAAAAAGCGCAGGAACTATAAGCACCAACAACTGGTTCGGAATCAAAAGGACACAGTTTCAAAGCGTATCAACTCGACCATAATGCCACCGTAATTTTAATAGAATTACGATGGCATTTTTCTATGCTCAGAAGCCGCTTGAAATAAGGCTTTTCAGCTATTTCAACATATAAATTGATCCCACTGCGGAGATATTCTGCAGCGTTTTTTCTGCTTTATTGGCTTTTTTGCGCCGCGGGAGCTATGGCAATCGTTCAACTTGTGGGGATTCGTTGATTTTCTGGGTATTCGTTAAATTATCGCTTTCTGGCAGTGCTTTTAGACCTCTCCATTGAAATTTGTTTACTTTGTTTGGCTCAATTTTTGCCTTTTTTCACATTGCTGTTCCGCATTGCACTATAGTGCGCATATCAACATTATAAAGCAATCCTTCGTCATTAATATGCGTTCGACTTTAATTCGCGCATACGTTCTGCAGTCAACCTGCGATGTTCCACGGTCGCAGGAGCGCTGAAAATGGCGCGGCATGTCTGGGTAAATCCTAATTTGATAGATACTTTCTCTTTTGAGCGCATCTTTTCGCACTGTTTGTTTAAGTCCTTTTATGCTTCAGGAGCCATAATTAAGTTGAAGTTTTGCATAGAAGTCCTCCAAAAGCAACCGAGCATCTATGGTATGGTATACTCGGATCCATTTGCTATCTTCTCGTTCTTCATAGGTATAGTCTGGACGGACATAAGGTGCATGTCTCATCGTATATTTTACACGTTCTTTATCCTCCAGAAACACGCCGATCGTCGGCTGATCTCCGATACACCAGGTCTCGCCGTGCGGCCATTCGCTGTCTGCATAAGCATCGTTGAATTCTACCATCTGCCGGAAGAGGTATTCGCCTTTACCCCCAAGGGCGATGTCATCAACCTGCCCACGGGTGCCACCTGCATCGACTTTGCCTATGCCATCCACTCCGCCGTCGGCAACCGGATGGTGGGCTGCAAGGTCAACAACCGGATGGTGCCCATTGACCACGTTGTTTCCACCGGCGAGATCATTGAAGTCATCCTCGGCCCGGCGGACAAGGGTCCCAGCCGCGACTGGCTGAAGATCGTGCGTACCAGCGAGGCCAAGAGCAAGATCCGCAACTGGTTCAAGAAGATGCGCCGGGAGGAGAATATCCAGGAGGGCCGCGACACGCTGGCCCGGGAGCTGCGCCGGGAGATGATCTTCATCCCCGACGACGAGCTGGATGAATTCATCGGCAGCTGCTGCCGCCGCCTGCGCCAGAACAACGCCGAGGAGCTGTATGCCGCCATCGGCTACGGCGGCATCACCGTTGCAAACTGCCTGCCAAAGCTGAAGGAAGAGTGGCAGAAGCGGAAGAGCGAGGAGGGCAAGAACGAGCAGCTGGCCAAGGTGGATCTGAGCAGGGTCCACGCCACCGACGGTGTGGTGGTGGAGGGCTTCGACAACACCCCCATCAAGTTCGCCAAGTGCTGCAGTCCGCTGCCCGGCGACCCCATCGTGGGCTTTATCACCCGCGGTTTTGGCGTGTCCATCCACAAGCAGAGCTGTGTCAATGCCATCTCCAGCATGAAGGACCCCACCAACGCCCCCCGCTGGGTCAAGGCTTACTGGGCCGACAGCGTCAAGGACAGCTACAAGGCCGGCCTTGAGATCGTGGCGCTGGACCGCAACGAGCTGCTGCGGGATGTGCTGAGCGCTCTGGCCGATATCCGGGTGCCCATCTACACCATGAACGCCCGTCAGGTGGAAAACAACTGCGCCGTGGTCAGCCTGACCATCGGCATCAACAATACCGAGCACCTGAACCGCGTGGTGGCGCGTCTGTCCAAGGTCAAGGATGTGCTCAAAGTGACAAGGAGTTAAACCATGCGTGCAGTCATTCAGGCAGTGTCCTCCGCTTCTGTCCGGGTCAACGGCGGGGAGCCCCGCTCCATCGGCCCCGGCCTGGTCATCCTGCTGGGTGTCCGGGATACCGATACGCTGGACATCGTGCCCAAGCTGGCGGATAAGTGCGCGGGCCTGCGCATCTTCAAGGACGAAAACGACAAACTGAACCTCAGTGCAAAGGACCGGGGCTATTCGGCACTGGTGGTCAGCCAGTTCACGCTCTACGGCGACACGAAAAAGGGCTACCGCCCCAGCTTTATCAAAGCGGCCCGGGCCCCGCTTGCGGTGGATGCCTACGAGCTGTTCCTTGCCGAGATGAACCGGCAGGGCCTCAGGGACGTGCAGCACGGCGAGTTCGGCGCGGATATGCAGGTGTCTCTGGTGAACGAGGGGCCCTGCACCATTGTCATCGACACGGACGAGTGGGCGCACCACTCATAACGGCCCGCCCCCGGCAAAGCCGGAACATCTGAACAGTTAGAAGGATATAGGATATGAAAGCATTTCATCTTCTCGGCGCTGCGCCGCTTTATACCAACAGCTTTGTCCTGATCTCCGATGCGGGCCATGCAGTGGTCATTGACCCCGCCGCCGAAGTGCAGGAGTACGATAAAATTTTCAAAGAGAACAACGCGACGCTCACCACCATCCTCTGCACCCATGGTCACTATGACCATGTGGGCAGTGCGGGGGTGCTGAGCCGGGAGTGGAAGGCCAGGATCTACTGTGAGCCTGCCGACTGCAGGGGCAGCCAGCTTTTTCCCCTGAAAAGCGCGGACAGCGGCTATGCGGAAGGGGAAAAGCTCACCGTGGATGAGCTGACCTTTACCGTCTGGCACACCCCCGGCCATACCGAGGGCGGTGTGGTGCTGCTGTGCGGGGACTATCTCTTTGTGGGCGATACCGTGTTCCAGGGCAGCATTGGCCGCACCGATCTGGAGGGCGGCAGTATGCAGAAAATGGATGCCAGCCTGCGCAAGCTGGCGGGCCTGCCCATCCCCAAAGAGACCCAGCTGCTGCCCGGCCACGGGGATTTTTCTACCCTTGGCGAGGAACTGGCGAACAATTACTATATCCGCAGCGCCCTGCGCGGCGGGAATGCGGACTTTTAAGGATAAAGAGAGAAAAACATGAAGATTTATATTACCGGCCTGCCCTCCGGCTACGAGGTGGAGCATCTGGTGCGCCTGTTTTACCCTATGGCTCCGCTCACCCTTACCCCGCCGGAAGAGGGCGAGGACTGTGTCTGGGCCGAGAAAAAAGAGGATAGTCTGTACGCCATGGTGCGGGAGCAGGGCCAGAGCAGGGATGCGGCGGCTCCATTGCCCCGCCCCGTGGAAGAGGGTGGCGAGACGGTGGAGTTCACCCTTGCCAGCCTGACCTATGACCTGCTGCGGAGCTGGACCGGCATCCGCCCGCCCTGGGGCAAGATGACCGGGGTGCGCCCGGTGCGGCTCATCCATGACAAGCGGGCCGCGGGCTGGACCGAAGCCGACATCGACCGGTTCTTTCTGGAGCGCTTTGACTGCTCCCGGCAGAAGTACGACATGGCCAAGGCCATCGCCGACCTGCAGGAACCCATCCTGAAGCTGGGCAGTGCCCCCAAAACGTACAGCCTGTATCTCGGCATCCCGTTCTGCCCCTCCCGGTGCAGCTACTGCAGCTTTGTCAGCTGCAACCTTGACCGGGATCGCAAGCTGGTGCAGCCCTATGTGGACTGCCTGTGCAGAGAGGTGGAGGCCATCCGGGAGCAGGCCGACAAGGCAGGACTGAAGCTGTGCAGCATCTATATCGGCGGCGGCACCCCCACCAGCCTGTCCGCTGACCAGCTCCGCCAGCTCATGGGCACGGTGCGGGAGAACTTTGACCTTTCCAAGGTGGTGGAGTACACGGTGGAGGCGGGCCGCCCCGACTGCACCGATGCCGAAAAGCTGGCTGTCATCAAAGAGTATGGTGCCACCCGCATTTCCATCAACCCCCAGACCTTCTCGGACGAGGTGCTGGCGGGCATTGGCCGCAGGCACTCGGCGCAGGATATCCTGGACTGCTATGCCGATGCCCGGAGGGCGGGCCATGAGGACATCAACATGGACCTCATCGCGGGCCTGCCCGGCGATACGGTCGCGGGCTTTGAGCACAGCCTGCGGCAGGCCATCGCGCTGGACCCTGAGAACATCACCGTTCACACCCTGACCCTCAAGCGGGCCTCCCGCATCGTCATCGAGGACCAGAAGGAGAACGACTACGCAGACGTAGCGGCTATGCTGGAAAAATGCCAGCTGCTGGCCGATGCAGGATATCGCCCCTATTACCTCTACCGCCAGAAAAACACCCTGCAGAATCTGGAAAATGTGGGCTGGTGCAAGCCGGGCCACGAGGGGTACTATAATATCTATATCATGGAGGAAGTCCAGACCATCCTTTCGGCCGGAGCAGGCGGCAGCACCAAGCTGGTGGCCGACGGCGGCCGACGGATGCAGCGCATCTTCAATTTCAAGTATCCGACAGAGTATATCCAGCGCTTTGCGGAGGTACTGGAGCGCAAAAAAGGAGTGGCTGATTTTTATGATCACGATTTGGGTCCCGAAACGTCTGGTTGAAGTCGGGCTGTACAACGTTGCCGCCCGCAGTCCGCAGGAGCTTGCCGCCCTGAGCGAGCAGAGCTACCGCGACCGCGTGGAGTACGCCGCCGAAAAGGTGCGCCTTTCCGGCACCAAGATCGTCATGCTCACCGGCCCGTCGGCCAGCGGCAAGACCACCAGTGCCCACAAGCTGGCCGAGGAGCTGATCCGGCAGGGAACATACGCCCATGTGGTCAGCCTGGATAATTTTTTCCGTGGGGCGGAGTTCTATCCCCGCCTGCCCGACGGCACCCTGGATTACGAAAATCCCGATACCATGGACCTGCCCCTTGTCCGGCAGTGCCTGCATGAGTTGAGCGAGACGGGCCGGACCACCCTGCCCATCTATGATTTTGCCAACGAGCGGCGCTCCGACGAGACCGAGGCCGTGGACCTGCAGGGCGGTGTCTGCATCGTGGAGGGCATCCATGCCCTGAACCCGGAGCTCACCGGCCTTGTGCCTGCGGAGGATGTTTACCGCATCTACGCCGGCCTGCGGGAGGAATACGCCATCGACGGCCGCCGGGTCATCAACACCCAGGACATCCGCCTGTGCCGCCGCACCCTGCGGGACGCTGCCGCCCGGGGCCGCAGCCCCGAAAAGACCCTTGCCATGTGGGACCGGGTGCTGGACGGCGAGACCCGGTATATCAAGGGCTTCAAGACCACGGCGGACTTTCTGCTGGACACTTCCTTTACCTATGAGCTTGGCCTGATCTCCAGGCTGCTGGGCATCGTGCGCCGCCAGTTCACGTTGGAGGGCCACAACGCCGAGCTCTGGGACGAGACTGCCCGCCGCTTTGAGCACGTGGTCCCGCTGGATCTGGAGCTTCTGCCCGCCGACAGCATGCTGCGGGAGTTCTACGGCAGTGCCGTAAAATAAAATCGCGCTCTGCGGGGGAAATGTTCCATTCTCTTGTTCAAATGCGAAAAAACTGTTTCCAAATCCGCACGAAACTGTAAAAGTTGCGGTGGATTCGTTGCAATCAGTGCCTGAGTGCGCTATAATGAAACCATCATCTGACAGCACACACAGGGCCAATGCCCGTAAGAGAGGTGTCATTATGGATTTCAATAAGATCAAGGAAATGGGTCTGGAATATGCGGAAAAGGGCCGCAATGCCGCCATGGATCTGGCAGAGCGCGGCAGAACGCAGGCAAAGATCGTCTCGGAACAGACCAAGCTTGCCCGGGCACAGCGTCAGCTGGGTGCACTGGTCTACAGCCTGGCCAAGGGCAACGAGGAGAACCAGCCCCTTGTGGATAAGTATATCGAGATGATCAGCAGCATCGAGGCCAACCTGAACGCCCTCAAAGAGAGCCTTGGCCCCGCTGCCGAGGTCATCACCCACGATCTGGACGAGGAGCCCGCCGAGGGCAGCGGCATCACCATTGAGCCGACCGTGGAAAAGGACAAAAAGCCTGACACGGACAAAAAGACCTGCCCCCAGTGTGGCGCGCCGGTCTCTGAGGATGCGCTGTTCTGCAACAAGTGCGGCGCACAGCTGTAACTCAAAAGCCTTGAAAGGGCGGTGTCCCCGTAGGGGGATGCCGCCCTTTCTGCACAGAAACAGGGCAAAGTGTGAAAATTCTGGAAACAATTGAAATGAAAAGCCGGAAAATGCGCTTGTCCCCTTGAAAAATCGCAGATTCTGCGGTACAATCGAGCTCAGGTTTTTGAGCAGAGGAAAGGGGAGTGCACCCATGCAGGACTGGCCCGAACGGGAACGCTACACGGCGGAGGATCTGCTGCAGATCATCCGCATTCTGCGCGACAGAGAAAACGGCTGCCCCTGGGATAAGGTGCAGACCCACGCTTCCATCCGGAAGAACTTTCTGGAGGAGACCTGCGAGGTGCTGGAAGCCATTGATGCCGACGACGCGGCCATGATGCGCGAGGAGCTGGGCGACGTGCTGATGCAGGTGGCGTTCCATACCGTCATTGAGGAAGAGCGGGGCCGGTTCGATTTCGAGCAGGTCTGCCGGGAGGTGTGCGAGAAGCTGGTGTTCCGGCACCCGAACATCTTTGCCTCTTCGGCGGCTGAAAATGCCGGTATAAACAGCTGGGATGCGCTCAAAAATAAGGAAAAGGGCCGCACCACGCTGGCGGATGAGCTGAACACGGTTCCGGCCACCCTGCCCGCCCTGATGTATGCCCAGAAGATGCAGAAGCGTGCCGCCCGCAAGGGCGCGTTTGCGCAGACGGCAGAGGATGCCGCCGCTGCCCTGAAGGCTGCCGAGCGAGGCTGGGAGGAAGCGGTGCCGGAAAATTCCGCCGAGCGGGCCGGGGCGCTGCTGTTTGCAGCGGCCAATGCCATGCGGCTGGCCGGTGTGGACGCGGAAGAGGCCCTGACCTTTGCATCCGGGCGGTTCCGTCAGGAGCTGCTGCAAAAGACCGAAGATTCAGACGGGCAGGAACGCCCTGCCACTGTCTGATAGAAAAAGCTGAGTAAAATTTTGTGGAGGTACCCCATTATGACCAAGACCGATCTGATCGCACAGGTTGCAGCAAACACCGAGATGAGCAAGAAGAGCGCCGAGCTGGCTGTCAACGCTGCTTTCGACGCACTGAGCAAGGCAATGGCTGAGGGTGAGAAGATCACCATCTCCGGCTTTGGCACTTTTGAGATCCGTGAGCGCGCAGAGCGCCAGGGCATCAACCCCCGCACCCGTGAGCCCATCACCATCGCTGCTTCCAAGAGCATTGTCTTTAAACCGGGCAAGGCTCTGAAGGATACCCTGTAAGTTTGATCTTTGCCGCCGGGGCCGCAGTGGTTCCGGCGGTTTTTTTGTAAAACCTCTCAGTCAACGCTTCGCGTTGCCGGCTCCTCTGTCCGGAGGTGCGGCGGCGGACAAAGCGCAATGATGGAGAGGGCCTGCTTTTCTGGAGGATCATAACATGAGACTGGATAAATACCTGAAAGTTTCGCGGCTCATCAAGCGCCGCACTGTGGCAAACGAGGTGGCCGATGCGGGCCGCATCCTCATCAATGGCAAGATCGCCAAGGCCAGCCAGGCGGTCAAGGAAGGGGACATCATCGAGGTCACCTTCGGCAACCGGCCCATCAAGGTAAAGGTGCTCTCTGATGTGGAGCCCCGCACCAAGGATGTGGCCCGGGAGATGTACGAGATCATTTCGGAATAACCTCTCAGGCGCTTTGCACCAGCTCCCCTAATAGGGGCCGCTAAGTTTATGCTGCTGCATTCTTGCCTCGCCTATCAGGAGAGGTGGCAGCCCGAAGGGCTGACGGAGAGGTTCTATCCCGTAAGCTGTTTGCATAACCTTCACCAGAAGGGGGAGAGGTGCATGGCAGAGCAGGCGGGGAACAGCGACCTCATCCTGGAAAACCGGGAAAAGCTGACGGTAACAGGGGTCAGGCGGGTGCTGCAGTGCAACGCGGAGAGCGCCGCCATTGAAACAGCCCGGGGCGTGCTGCAGCTGGCCGGGGCGCAGCTCAACGTGACCAGCCTTGACCTCGACAGCGGGGAAGTGAAGCTGACGGGCCGCATCGACACGGTGGAGTACACCGCCGCGCGCACCCCGGGCGGCTTTCTGTCCCGGCTGCTCCGCTGATGGCACCGGCTCTTGCGCCCGCGCTCATCGGGCAGGAGGCGGCTGCCTGCGCCCTGCTGGGCCTTGTGCTGGGCAGCGTGCGCGCGGTGTTTCCGGTCAGGGGGCGGGCGGCGTTCCTGCCGGATATGGCCCTTGTGGGGGCTGTCCTGCTGGGGCTGCAGAGCTATGCCGCCGCCCTGAGCGCCGGGGGCGTGCTGCGGTGGTATATGCCGGGCAGCGCTTTTCTCTGTGCTTTTGGGGCCGAACGGCTTCTGCGGCCTGCTCTGCAGGCGCTGGAACAGGGGCTGTTCTGGCTGGCGGCGGGACCGCTCCGGCTGGCCCGGCGGGCATTGCAGCCGCTGGCAGCAGCCTGCAAAAACCGGGTAGAGCAGGCCGGAGCGCGCCGCGCGCAAAAAAGAAGCGCAAAAAAACCGAAAAAGAACTTGCCAAGCACACGGCGGTTGTTGTATAATTCTAACGTATCAAAGTAAGAGTACAGGCGTTTCGGGCCTGCTGAGCACAGGAGGCGCTGAAAAATGGCAAATACCACCCGGAAAAAGCGCAGACGCAGCCCGTTTGTGCGGACGATCCTTCGTCTTTTCTTCATTCTGCTGCTGTTGAGTATGCTGGTGGCCTACATCTCCAATCAGGTGTCCATCAGTTCCCGGCGTGCGGAATTGCAGACGCTGAGCGAGCAGATTGAACAGCAAAAGACCCAGAACGAGGAGATGAAGCGCATCCTCAGCGGCGATGCCGACGATGTGACCGAGTGGGTCGCCCGGGATTCTTACAACTACGCAGCCCCCAACGAGCGCATCTTTGTGGATGTGACCGGCAACTGAGGGCACACCCCGCCGGGCAGCTCTGCGGACAGACCCGGTGCCCCCACAAAAAGAGAGCAAGGAGTATTGAGTTTTGGCAATTGAGGTAGGGAACGTACTGGAAGGCCGTGTGACCGGCGTAAAGCCCTTTGGCGCGTTTGTTGCGCTGCCTGAGGGCAAATCGGGCATGGTCCACATTTCCGAGGTGTCCAATGAATATGTGCAGGATATCAACACGGTGCTGCACGACGGCGATGCTGTGAAGGTGCAGGTCATCAACATTGCACCGGACGGCAAGATCGCGCTGTCCATCAAGCGGCTGCTGCCGCCGGCACCCCGTCAGCCGCGCAGTGACCGTGGGCCCCGGCCCGGCGGCCCGCGCCAGAACGGCCCCCGCGAGGGCGGCCATTTCGGCAATTCCCGCGGCGGCGGACGGCCCCCTCGTGAGGGCGGGCGCGGCCCTGCCCGGGACGCTGCACCCCGTGTGTGGCAGCCCAAGGCCCCGGCCAAGAGCGATAACCTGAGCTTTGAGGATATGATGAGCCGCTTCAAGAGCCAGAGCGAGGAAAAGATGGCCGACCTCGACCACGAGACCAACAACCGCCGCGGCGGCGGTTATGCACCGCGCTCCCGCCGCGGCCGCTGAGCCATAGAACGAACCTGGCCTGCCCCAGCGGGGCGGGCCTGTTTTTTGGTGGTGCGGCAACGCCCACGGACAAGAAAGGAACCAGAATGCCTGCAAAATTTGAACTGATCGCGCCCTGCTTCTTTGGCTGCGAGGCAACTGCGAAATTTGAGCTGACCCGCATCGGGGCCGAGAACATCCGGGTAGGGGATGGCCGCCTGACCTTTGCGGGCGGGCCGGAGATGATCGCTGCCGCCAACCTGAACCTGCGCACGGTGGAGCGCGTGATGCTGCTCCTCAACACCTACCCCGCTTCCACCTTCGATGAGCTGTTTGACGGCGTGTACAGCATCCCCTGGGAAGAGCTGCTGCCCGCCGATGCCGCTTTCCCTGTGACCGGCTCTTCCCTGAACAGCCAGCTCACCAGCGTGCCTGCCTGCCAGAGCATCATCAAAAAGGCTGTGGTCAAGCGCCTGATGAACAAGCATCATACCTCTGTTCTGCCCGAGACCGGCGCGGAGTACAAGATCCGCTTCATGCTGCGCAAGAATGTCTGTGAGATCATGCTGGATACCACCGGCGAGGGCCTGCACAAGCGCGGCTACCGCCGCAACGCCATGGAAGCCCCCATCCGTGAGACGCTGGCCGCGACCATTGCCGACCTGGGCCGTGTCCGCCGCGACAGTCTGGTGGAAGATCCCTTCTGTGGCAGCGGCACCCTGCTGATCGAAGCCGCCCAGAAGGCCATGAATATTGCCCCCGGCCTCAAGCGCCGCTTTGCCGCCGAGCGTTACAGCTTTGTGCCCGCTTCCCTCTGGGCCGAGCAGCGTCAGAAAGCGCTGGCGGAGTCCAAGCTGGATGTGGGCTTTGAAGCCTTTGGTTACGATATCGACCCCGCCGCCGTGGCACTGGCCAATGCCAACGCAAAGCTGGCCGGTGTGGAAAAGCGCTGCCATTTTGAGGTGGCCGATGTCGCTGACTTTGCGGCAAAGCCCGAAGCCATCGTTCTGACCAATCCCCCGTACGGCGAGCGGATGAACACCATCGAGGGTGCCGCCAAGCTGGCCCGCACCCTGGGCCAGCAGATGGCCGAGCATCCCTGCGCGGGCCTGTACGCCATCACTGCCGATATGGAGTTTGAGAGCCACTACGGCAAGCGCGCCAACAAGCGCCGCAAGATGTACAACGGTATGATCCCCTGCCAGCTGTATATGTACTACGAGGCCCCCAAGTTTGAGCACAAGGCAAAGCCGATGCCCAAGCAGGGTTTTGACGGGAAGCGTACCACCGAGTTCAAGAAAAAGTAAACAGGAGAATAAAAAGACATGGACGGTCGGATGCGGCCTTATCTTCCGGAGCTTACCATCCGGGATTATAATATCTACCAATGGTACCTGCGGGGCGTGCAGTATCAGCTGAACACGACCTACGGGCTCTACTCGTGCAGTCTGCTGCAGCACAACGGGGTTCTGTTCGCACTGCTGTCAGACAGCCTGGCCGGGCGGGAGGCGACCTGCAAAAAGGTGCGCCTGCCCTGGACGCTCTGCTGGAGGCCGATGATGTGCCAGACCCAGGGCATCCGGCTGGCCGCGCAGGTGGAGGTGCTGCTGGGCTGGCATAAGCTGCAGGACCGCCGCTGTGACGAACTGCCCTTCAAACAGCGGGTGAAGCGCACCATCGACCGCATCCTGCTCCGCCGCGCCTACGAAAAGGCCGTGCAGGAGAACCCCGCGCTGGAACGGCTGTTTGAACAGGAGCAGGAGCAGGCGATCGTTCAGATGAACCTGAACGCCAAGAACTACACCGAGGTTGCCGAGCCTATGAGCAACATCTACGGCGCGCTCTACTCCACGCTTGCCACCGATGAGAACAGCCAGCGCAAGAGTATGCGCTATATCGGCAGCTGCATCGGGCGGGTGTTCTACCTGCTGGATAAGGCGGGCCGTGTGGCCGATGACAAGCGGGCCGAGCGGTACAATGTGTATCTGGTCAATGGTGTCGAGGACCCCGGTGCTGCACTGGAAAATGCCCGGCGGCAGTCGCTGGCTGCGGCAAACGATCTGGTGCGCGCCTACGGGATGCTGGATGTCAAGCTGAACAAGAGCCTGATCGACAATATTATGATCCTGGGCCTGCGCCATGCGGTGGAGCCGCTGGACCCGGAGAACCAGCCCGTGCGCTGGGAGCTGCCGTGAAAGCCCGCAAGAGCTGGGCGATGGCCTACTGCGGCATGGCGGCTGCCCTGAGCGTGGCCCTGATGCTGCTGGGGGCTGTGGTGCCGGTGCTGATGTTCATTGCCCCGGCGGTGGCCAGCCTGCTCATCGCCACGGTCTGCGTGGAGTGCGGCAGGACCATGGCCCTGACAGCCTACGGCGCGGTGAGCCTGCTCAGCCTGCTCTTTGTGCCGGATAAGGAGGTGGCACTGGTCTTTGTGTTCCTGCTGGGATATTACCCGCTGGTCAAGCCCCGGTTTGAGCGCATCCGTCTGCCGCTGGTGCGGGTGCTGTGCAAGCTGCTGCTCTGCAACGGTGCCGTGCTGGCCATGTACGGGCTGGTGCTGCTGCTGGTGCCTGCGGGCAGCATTTCGCAGGAGCTGAAGACCACCGCGCTGGCGGTCTCGCTGGCCACCCTTGCCATGGGCAATGTTGCCTTTCTGCTGTATGACCGGGCGCTCCACAACCTGCTGCAGGTGTATCAGCTGGTGTGGCGGCCGAAATTGCATAAGATGCTGGGAAAAAGATAATGGGCCAAACCCCTCAGGCGGGCTTACGCCCGCCAGCCCCCCTAATAGTGGGGCCCTTGGCATTTCGTAAAGTTTCCCTATATACACAAACTGTATTGCTCTGCCAAGGCCGCCCCTAGTAGGGGCGGTGTCATCCCGAAGGGATGACGGTGGGGTTTAATAGCAGGGCTTTGTCTAAGAGGATTCTAATTGAGAGGAGTGATGTCTACCACCAGCTGACACAAAGCGCCGGGCCACACGGGTGACAGCCGTGAGGGTGACGAGGAGAGGAATCATCGAAAATTTCGGCGGATGTTTCTCCGGCTGACCATGGGCTATACCAGCCGCAGAGAGGGGCAAAAATCGGCAGTGATACCGTAACAGATCCCCTCAAAGAAAGCCATACAAGAACATAAACTGTTACAGGAGGCTGACAGCTGTGCTGTGCGCGTTTTTTGCGCCGGGCTGTCGGCATGGAGGTGTTTTGTATGTGTGGCATTGTTGGTTATGTTGGAAAACGGAATGCACAGGATGTTTTGCTGGATGGTCTGGAAAAGCTGGAGTACCGCGGCTATGATTCCGCCGGTGTGGCCTTGGCTTTGGAGGGCGGCATCCGGGTGGTCAAGAGCAAGGGCCGTCTGGCGGAGCTGCGCAAGCGGCTGGCGGTGGAGGCCCTGGCCCGGAGCGGCTGCGGCATCGGCCACACCCGGTGGGCGACCCACGGGGAGCCCAGCGATGTGAACAGCCACCCGCATTCCACGCCCCGGGTGAGCATCGTCCACAACGGCATCATCGAGAACTATGGTGTGCTGAAGGAGCGGCTCATGGCCAAGGGCTATACCTTTGAGAGCGAGACCGACACCGAGGTCCTGGTCAAGCTCATCGACAGCTGCTATGAGGGCGAGCCCCTCAAAGCCCTGCGCGCCGCTCTGGCCATGGTGCGGGGCAGCTATGCGCTGGCTGTTCTGTTCCGGGATTTCCCGGATACCCTGTTCGCGGTCAAGCGGGAGAGCCCGCTCATCGTGGGCTGGGGCGAAGAGGAAAACTTTATTGCGTCGGATATCCCGGCGCTGCTGAAATATACCCGCCGGTACAGCGTGCTGGAAGAGGGGGACATGGCGGTGGTGAACGCCGACGGCATCCGCTTCTACAATGAGTTCGCGGAGCCGGTGAAGCGGGAGGTTCTGACCGCCAACTGGGATCAGGAAGCCGCTGAAAAGGGCGGCTACCCGCACTTCATGCTGAAGGAGATCAACGAACAGCCTGCGGCCATCACGGCCACGGTGAGCCCCCGTGTGGAGAACGGTCTGCCTGACCTGCGCGTTCCTGAGCTGACGGATGAGCGGCTGCGCCGCATTGGCACGGTGCATCTGGTGGGCTGCGGCACGGCCATGCACGCGGGCATGGTGGGCAAGGCTGCCATCGAGGCGCTGGCCCGGGTGCCTGCACAGGTGGAGATCGCCAGCGAGTTCCGCTACCGGAACCCCATCCTGCGGCCGGAGGATCTGGTCATCATCATCAGCCAGTCGGGCGAGACCAGCGATACGCTGGCAGCCCTCAAGCTGGCCAAGAGCCGGGGTGTGCCGGTGCTGGCCATTGTGAACGTGGTGGGCAGCAGCATTGCCCGCGCGGCGGATTATGTCATGTACACCTATGCCGGCCCTGAGATCGCCGTGGCCTCCACCAAGGCCTACATGGTGCAGATGTGCGTGCTCTACCTGTTCGCCCTGCGGCTGGCTTACGCCCGGGGAATGCAGACCGATGCCGAGATCCGCCGCCTGACGGCAGAGCTGCTCCGGGCTGGGGAGGTCATCAAGCCCCGCCTGGCCGATTGTGAGCAGATCAAGTATCTGGCCAGCCGTTTCGTCAATACCCAGAGCTGCTTCTTCATCGGCCGCGGGTTCGACTATTCGCTCTCGCTGGAGGGCAGCCTGAAGCTGAAGGAGATCAGCTATGTCCACTCGGATGCTTATGCGGCGGGTGAACTCAAGCATGGCACCATCAGTCTGGTAACAGACGGCGTGCCGGTGATCGCCCTTGCCACCCAGAAGCAGGTCTACGAAAAGACCATCTCCAACGCCAAGGAGACCAAGAGCCGCGGCGCAAAAGTCCTGCTCTTCACCACCCGGGATGCTGTGGTGCCCGATGGCGTGGCCGACTATGTGGTGCGTCTGGATGACTACGATGACCTGCTGATGCCCCTGCAGCTCATCGTTCCACTGCAGCTGTTTGCCTACTATATGGCTGTTCTGCGCGGCTGTGATGTGGATAAGCCCCGCAATCTCGCCAAGAGCGTGACCGTGGAATAACCGTAGAATCAGAAATCAAGCCTTGCCAAACCCGCCCGCTGGTGGTATACTATCTAGGTAACCGATGCTAGTGTGGCGCAATGGCAGCGCAATTGATTTGTAATCAATGGGTTGCAGGTTCAACTCCTGTCACTAGCTCCAAAAAGACCTCAAAACGGAAAACGTTTTGGGGTCTTTTGCTGTTATAGAAAGTACTTTTATTGCGGTAAAACGCAGGAAAATAGAGAACGACAGAAAAAGAGAAAATCCGTGGAAAAAGTAGTTGACAAATGCCACTTCAGATGATAAAATATACAGGCAGTCAGCGATGACTGCAAATAGGATATGGGCGTGTTCCCGAGTGGCCAATGGGGACAGACTGTAAATCTGCTGCTTTTCAGCTTCGGTGGTTCGAATCCACCCGCGCCCACCAAGATAAAACACCTAGAGACGTAAGTTTCTGGGTGTTTTTCTTTTGCTGTAACCCACAGTCAAACCCACTTTTTGCGGAAAACTATGCAAAAATCAGCAAAAATAGGCTGCCACGCATCACACTCGCATGGCAGCCTTTTCGTTACCCTCTCACCACGGCATTGTAAAGCATCTCCAGGAACTGCACCGCGCTGGGTGCGCCGGTCAGCGGGTAGCCAGCCAATTGCTGAACGCCCTCGGGATTCAGCGCCCAGGCCTTTTCTGCTGCACGCCGGACTGCGCTCTGAATGGCGGACCACTTGCAGTGCCGCTGGTCTGAGATGGGGGTATAGATCTCCTTCTGTACGGCTTCCAGCCGATCCTCCTGCTCACAGATCAGAGCCACACATTCGCAGAGAACACGGTAATTCCTTGAGCTCCGGGTGATCCCCAGTGGCCGGAGGATTTGATCCAGCTGGGCAGGGGAGTCCGTAATTTTCACGTCAGGCATAGTTTGCACATCCTTTCCATCCAACTTTAACCGGAAAATGTCAGAATGTGCCGGATAATGCGGAATGCGTCGGAATATGCCGAAACATGCCAAAAGAAAACAGCCCCGAGGAACCATCAGGCTCCCCGGGGCTGCTGCTATGTACTCTTACTTGATTTTCCCCTGCATCTGATCCAGCAGCTCATCGGCGTGGATGGCCTCGGGAGTAAAGCTGTTATTCTCCCACCATGCCCAGATAGCGGCAGCGGTGGTCAGGCCAGCCGTCACCCACTGCTCCACGCTGGCGCTGTCGATGGGCAGCACCGGCTTGCCTGCTGCGCTCAGCAGCTGGTTGGCGAGGGCCAGTGCCAGCACAACAGTGCGGGCAATGGTTGCGGCGGGAATTTTCTTGTTCATCATAGGTCAGTTCCTTTCTCTTTCGTATTCATGTTCTTCCAGATCGGCAATGCGGTGGTTTGCCACTTTCAGCTGCTCCTCGATCACCGGCACCCGCTGGGCGAAGTTGTTGTGCAGCCGCACCTCCCGGGTCAGCTCCTCCAGCTTGGTCTCGGTCACGGCCTGCGTCTTGCCGTTGGCAATCAGCACACCGATCAGCGTCACGCCGCCGGTGATCACAGCGGCCAGAATCGTCTCCATCGGTCTCACCCCCTGACCTGCCCCAGCCCGGCCCGCTGGATGATGGCAGCATAGTCCTTGTAGGCCACGCTCAGGTCTGCACCCTTGGCAATGCCGGGGATCTTGCCGCTGCTGGTGTACTGCCACATCCCGAAGAGCCAGCCGGGGGCAGGCTTCTTGGTGCGGTAGGCCGCCAGCCATACGTCGTAGGGCTTGAGGGCCGCGCCGCCCATGTACAAATTAGTTTGGCCGAAGTTCAGGCCGGTGTAGAGCATGGCGTACACGCCCCAGCTCTCCACCACGCTCAGGCAGTGGGCCACGATGTCAGTCAGGGCGGACTTGCTCAGGGCCGCCTGAAGCTTGTCCTCGATGTCCACAGCCACCGGCAGCTGGAAGGCTCTGCCGCCCAGCGCCTGCTTGAACAGGGCCAGCTCCCTGTCGGCCTGTGCCTTGGTGGTGGCCTTGAAGTAGCCGTACACGCCCACCGGGATGCCCAGCCGGGTGCACTCGGCATAGTTGCGGGCAAAGTAGGGGTCGATGCAGGGCTTACTGGGTTTGCCCTCGGCGCTGTTGCCCATGGCCCGGATCATCACACCGGAGACAAGGCCGCTTGTCTTGACCTTGTCCCAGTCAATGCGGCCCTGCCAGCGGGAAACGTCAAGAATTGGTCTGGGCATTCTGCGCCTCCTTCTCGGCCAGCAGCTCGGTCAGCTCCTTGTACTCGTCATCAGTCAACTTGCTTGCGGCATAGAAAACGTCCAGCTTGGTGCTCATGCCCTCCAGATTGCCGCGTTCGATCATGCGTTTACAGGTACGGTACAACATAGGTTTGTCCTTTCCGGGGCGCTGCCCCATCTTAAAATGTTATCATCCTCTTGGCAGAGGGTTTTACTCAGTGATCCCCAGCTCCAGCAGGGTCAGCCGGTAGGCCTGGTCAACGTTCAGCGCATCCGCATCTGCCTGGGCAGCTTGCAGGGCGGCCAGTGTTTCGGGCAACTTGTCCAGCGCATCCTGTCGCTGTTGAGCTTCCTGCTTCTCCTTTTCCCGCTGGGCCAGCTCTTCGGCGGTGTAGCGGATGTACCGCATCACCGGCACTTCCTCATCCCAGGCGGGCTGAGGGTCAACACCGGGCACATCGATGACCTTTACCATGTCCCGGCCAATCTCTTTACCATCCCGGTAGTAGATGGCGAGAGAGCCGTCCGGCAGCTTTGCGGTTTCCCGGTGCCACTGCGGAGCCGTGCCCTCTACGGCATCATGGTGAATGACTTCCACATCTTCCACCAGATAGCCCGCTTCCAGATCCGGCTCAGTGGTCAGCACTGCACCGTTTTCATCAATGATTTTCATGGTTACTCCTTTCACGCGGCATCATCTACCCGTACCCAGATGTACAGGGAGTGATAGGGGTTCAGGATGCTCATTGCCTGGCCGCTGCCGGTGCTTCCGATGCTTACGGTATGGGTATGAGCACCGGCTTCGTTCATGCCAACACCGTGGGTGTGATCTCCTACCCAAGAGGTGGTAGGGGTGCCGTTATCAGCATACTGTCCATATCCACTGTTCTCGCCAGCCATCATTGGCCCATTCTTATTCGCAATCGCTGCACTCACTGTATGATTATGTCCGCCTGCACCGCCAGTCCATGCGCTATGGCTATGGGAACCTGCCGAGCCAGTAGAACCGCTGTGGTTATGGCTGGGCATTTCGGCCACAGTCTGGGTGTGGGTGGCGCTGCCGCCGGTAGTGCCTGCGGGGTAAGCATCGGATGCACCCATGATGAACTCTCCTTCGATACGTTCCCAGGTGCCGCCGATAAAGCTTGCCGGAGATGTCGGGTCAGTGCTGGCCCAGAATTTGATTCTGGCGTAATCCTCCGCACGCTGAGCGGCAAGGGATTCTTCGATCAGTGCCCGGGTCGCCGCAGCATCGGCGGGGGCCCCTTTGATGGAGACGGTCGTGTCGGTGTTTGCCGCCTTTTTAGCTTCCTCCGCCCAGTTCTTGGATGCTTCCTCACTGGCTTTAGCATTGGTGGCAGAGGTAGCCGCTGCCGTCTTGCTCTTCTCTGCCTCCCCGGCCTTGGTGACGGCGGTGGAAGCGCTCCCCGCAGCGGCGGTGGCCTGCTGAGTGGCAGTGTTTGCCGCAGCGGTGGCCGTTTTGGTGGAAGCTGCCACGTCGTTCAGGGCCGCGGTGCGGGCCTGTGCGAGGTCCTGCAAGGCGGCGGTGTGCTCCGTCTCCGTGGCCTGCAGGGCCTGCTTGGCGGCGGTCTCACTGGTCTTGGCTGCCTTCTCGCTGGCGGCGGACTTGGTCTCGCTGCTCTTGGCTGCTTCCGCGCTGTCCTTGGCGGCAGCGGCACTGCTGGTAGCTTTCTCCTCCAGTGCGTTGATGCGCTCCTTGGCAGCGGCCAACAGCTCGTCGGTGGGGATGCCGGTCACACCGTCCCGCACGATGCCGCAGAGCGCCTCGTCCAGCCGGGTGTCAGTGATCTGGCCCGTGGTGATGCTGGTGGAGCCTGCCGGGCGGGTGATCTCGGCAAGGCAGAGGTCGTAGATCAGCTCGGTGCGGGAGATGGCGGGGGCCGTGGGTGTGCTGGATGCCGTGCCCTGCAGCACCTGCAGGCTGGCGGCTCTGGCACCGGCATCATAGCGCATGACGATGCGGTCGATGCGGGGGAGAGACGGGTCGGCCAGCGGCATGGTCAGGGTGTCGGCCTCCCGCTTGGTGATGGAGTAGCCGGTGAAGCGGCTGGGGTGCACCCAGCCGCGGCCCGCCCCCACGGTGATCTTCAGCCCGCCTGCGGCTGTCACCGGGAAATCCTCATCTCCGCTGAACGCGCCGCTGGTGAGGCCCGCAAGGTAGGCCGCCACGTCTGCGGCATCGAAGTCGTAGCCGTTGGCGGGGTATAAAACGATTTTGCTCATCAAAAGATCATCTCCTTACAACTTGCGCCAGACCGGCGTACCCAGCCGCACGGTGCGGGTGGTGCTGTCGCTCTGGCTTTGGGTGATGACATCGGCCACCCGGACGGTGGCCTTGTAGCCCAGCTCCGGGATGGTGCAGTAGGCCACATCCCCGGGGAAAAGCCCCTCGGCATCGATGGTCAGCTCGATGGAGCCGGTGCGGAGCTGTTCCAGCAACTTGTTGGTGCCTCGGGCCATGAGCCGCTCGAGGTAGGCTTGGCTTTTTGTTGTCTCGCCCTTTTTCTCGTCCGGCTGCACGTCCCGGGCATCGACGTAAAGCTCCCGCCGGTCGGCACCGGTGGCATCCGTCAGGCCCACGGTCACGGTGGCCCGGTTCTCGCCCTCGCCTGCGCCCTGCACCACAGCAATGTTGGCATAGTCGCCATCCCCAAAGGCCCACGCAGCCTGCTGTAGGTTGCCCCACTTTGTGCTGAACCTGTTGTTTGGGTCAGCGGTGGGCCGGTAGACCTCGAACAGTAGTTTTTTCTGGTCATTTTTACCACTGAGCCGCACCCGGAAGCCCAGGTCGCAGGCCGCGCCGATGGTCATCAGGTAGTCCATGATACTGCCGCCGGAGGTCTGTGCAGTGTAGGTGGTGTCGAAGCCCACAAGCGTGCCCAGCTCTAGCTTGGGCCACGGCTGCATTGCGCTGACCAGCCTGCACATGGCCTGTTCCGCGTTCTCGTTCTTCACGATGCTGGTGCAGGCCCGCTTGGTGAAGATCCATGTCCCCGGGAAGCCGGTGACCACTAAGTTGCTGTCGGTGTTCTCGTTGCTCCGGTGGCAGATGCGCATGGGCACATCGCTGTCACTGCGGCGCAGCCAGCGGCCCTCCCGGAGCAGGGACAGGTTCTCCTCGGTGGGTCTGACTTCCAGCGTGAACTCGCCCGCGGTGTTGTAGGGCTCGTCCCAGTAAAGGCTCACCCACACCTCAATACGGCCCAGCCTGGCGAGGGTCAGTTCATCCAAAACGTCCAGCGTCACGAGATCACCTCCGGCAGAATACCGCTCACCATGGGATAAAAGCGCACTGTCACCTGCAGGCTGGTCTCGCCGCTGTCGGCGGTGGCCTTGAGCAGGTTGTCCCCGGGGGCCAGCTCCAGCAGGTCGCTGTCCTCATCCAGCAAAGAAAAGATATTCTCTTCCGTGCCGTCCTCTGTCCGCTTGACCGCCAGCTTGTCGGTGGTGGTGCGGTAGATCTCGATGACCTGCCCCGGGGTCAGGGTGGTCAGGATGCGGATGCTCTGGCCCGTGATGATGTTCAGCACGCACGGGTTGCCCACAGCGCCGTCGCTCTTGAGGGTGGCCGTAAAGGGCACCGCCAGCGCCCCGGGGTTATAGGCATTCAGCCAGCCGATGGAGGTGCGCACGCCGAACCGATGGGGCTTGGAGTAATTGATGGGCAGCCTGAAGCTGGGCACAAAGCCGTTGATGCAGAAGCTCTGGGCGGTCAGGTCGTACCAGAAGGGCTTCGGGCAGAAGAGCATGAAATCCAGCACCGGGTAGGGGTGGATGCTCTTTGTGTAGGGGGTCTTGGAAAGCACAAAACGACAGAAGAATTTATCCTCAAAGTACATTGTGCCGCTGGTGAAATAGGGCAGCTTTTCCAGCAGCAGGGCGGCATCCGCGTCGCCGTGGGGGCTGTGGCAGTGGATGATGAGTTCACGGCTCACCCCGGCCACGCTCTGGCGCTCCACGCTCACGCCCACCTGGTTCACACCCTGAGCGGTCTGCACGTCCACGTCTACGCCATTGATGGGGTCGAGGGAGTAGGGCGTGCCGTAGTCCCACCCGATGTCGAGAGTGGCCCCGGCATCCGTGACCAGCTGCAAATGGTCTTTTCTGAATGGCATTGTGGAGCCCTCCTTTCATCGTTTCTGGGCCTTGGCCCGGTCGGCTTCCCAGCGTGCTTCCCGCTGGAGGTCTGCCGCCGTCTGGGCCTTGGAGTAGATATACTGGTTGACCGTGGTGTCACCCTCCCGGTGGTACTGGTTGGCGGCTGCGGCCACCTGTGCCGTGCCGGAAGCGGCCACAGACCGGCTGATGGCCATGTTGTCCGACAGCACCAGAGAATTGGCCTGCCGCACCATCTCGGCCAGCTTCGCGTTTGCGGCCAGCAGGGCCTCGGTGTTGGCCTCCACAGCGTCGGTCAGGTCTTTGTCCGGGGTGGGGGCCGTCGGCGTGGTGGAGCCGGGTTTTGTGCCTGTGGTGGTCTTAGCGATGTCATCCAAACTGCGCTCCACCTTTGTCTGGATGCCGTCCACATAGGTGGTCACGGTCTTGTAGGAGCGCTCCACGCCGTCCATCAGCTTGGTACCTGCCTCGGTGACGGTCTTGGTCACCCGCTGGGTGATCTTGCCGGTCTCATCCTGCAGCTTCTCGGTGAGCACTTTGGTGGTCACGGTGCTGCCGTCTGCTCTGGTGGTCTTGCTGGTGTCGGTCATGCTCTCGATGACCTTCTGGGAGCCGGAGGAAGAGGAACTGGAAGAAGGAGATTGCGGGAGCTGAGTTGCTTCTTCCGCTTCCTTTCTCTTGCGCTGATCTTCTGCTCGTTCCCTGGCAATCTTATCAGCCCAGTCATACAGCGGGTTACTGACATGATTCAGCCTTGCAAGCGGATTGAAGAAATTCCACGAATCGATAAGGACGTTAATTGCGGAAACCACGCCCTGAATCACAGTGCCAAGGACACGGATGATTCCTTCAAACACAACGGATATAAAATCGCCAACACCATACCAAAGATTTTTCAGAAAAGAGGCTATGCTCTTATTAGTGTTTGCGAATTTCAGCAGGGCACCCACCAGCATTCCGATGAGGGAGATGACAAAGAGGATGGGGTTTGCGTCCATGGCAGTATTCAAAGCAATCTGGCCCGTGGTGGCCGATGCCGCGGCGGGCACAAACTGCGCCACCAGACCCATGGCCAGCTGAGAGAGGTTCCCGAACACGCCGGAAAGGGCGCTGCCCAGCTGGTTGAGCGCCCCCAGAGCGATGGAGTTGATCTGCGCCTGCTGCTCCTTGGTGCAGGCCTGCCAGAAGTAGCTGGCCGCCCACAGGCCCAGGCTCTCGAGGTCGCCATCCTTGAGGGCCGTTGCCAGCGTCTCGATGGCCCCCAGCGCATCCGTCTGGATGTCAGACTGGATCTGCGCCCAGCCCTCGGTGAGCTTGGTGCGGAACTGCTCCGTGATAGTGGCCCCTACGGTGGCAAAATCCGGGCCGTAGTTGTTGAGGGTCTGGGCGATGTTCTGGATGGCTTCCTGTGCGGCAGGTGTACCGGTGTTGATGCCATTGACAAGGCCCTGCGTGACGTTCTCGCCGATCTCGGTGAACACCTTCGAGGGCGAGTGGATGCCCAGCACATTCTTGACGGTGCTCACCATGCCGTTGACTTTGCCCTTGACTGTGGACACCAGCGTGTCCCACATCCCGGTGATGCCGTTCAGCAGGCCGGTGACGATGTTCTCGCCGATGTGGCCCCACTCATCCATACTGCCGTCCCACACGCCGGTCAGTTTTGCGATGCAGGCGAGGGCGGCTTCGCCCAGGTTCTCAATGCTGCGGATGATACCGTCTACCAGAGTGGTCAGAAGGGCCGCACCGCAGTTCAGAAGGTCGGGCAGATGGGAGATCAGCGCGGCAGAGAACTTTGCAATCAATTCCGCTGCTGCTGCGATCAGCTGGGGCAGGTTGTCGGTGATGCCGATGATGAGCTGTTCCAGCAGCTGGATGCCTGCATCGAAGATCTCGTCCTGATGGTCAGCCAGATACTGCACCAGCTTGGTGATGACTTGAGTTGCTGCCGATGCCAACCCTGGAATCTTCTGAACAACACCTGCGGTCAGATTTTCCAGAATGCCGCTGGCTGCGTCCAGCATGGCCGCCGGGCCGCCCTCATTTAGAGCGCTCGTCAGGGTATTCAGGCAGTCGGTGCCCCAGTTGGCGGCTTCCTTCAGGCCCGGCTCCATGGCCTCGAACAGGTCAATACTCAGGTTCTCTGCCGTTGTCTGGAGGCTTTCCATGCTGTGCTGGAAGGTGTCAGTCATGGTCTGGTAGGCGGTGTCGGTAGCTCCGGCGCTGTCCACCATCTGGCCCAGCACGCCATTGAATTTATCCGCGCCGCCGGACACCAGGGAAAGGGCACCCGTGCCAGCTTCCACGCTGGACCACAGACCGGCAAAGGCGGTGCCATCATCGCCCACGCTGTCATACAGCACTTGCAGCACATCGCCCAGGCTCTTGCCGTCAGCACTTAGCTGGGCAAAGCTCTTGCCGGTCTGCTGCTGTAAAATCTTGCCGACGCTGGACCCGGTGTCGCCCAACTCGTTCAGCATGGATTTGGTGTAGGTGGTAGCCTCAGCGGTGGCAATGCCGTTTGCGGTCATCACGGCCAGACCGCTGGACAGGTTTTCCACGCTGACGTTGTAAGCTGCGGCCAGCGGAATGACTTTGCCCATGCTGGAAGAAAGCTCGTCCACGCTGGTTTTGCCCAGGTTCTGGGTGGTCAGCAGCACATCCGAAATGTGGGTCGCCTGGTCGGCGCTCAAGCCGTAGGCGTTCAGGGCAGTGGTCAGGATATCCACGGCGGAGGTCGTGGAGGTAAAACCGGCGGTTGCCAGTTTCGCTGCCTGGCCTGCAAATTCCACAGCGTTGGCCGTGTCCTGCCCGGCGCTGATGGCCTGGTAGGCAGCCTCGGCAATATCCGTGGCCGCAATGCCCATGGTGTTGGACATGTCCGTGATCTGACTGCCCAGCTTCTGGATCGAAAGCTTGCCAAGATCGGCGATGGTCCCGACTTTGGCAAGCGATGTCTCGTAGACGGAGCCGTTCCGGATCGCGCTCTGGGCAAGATTCGTCAGCTGGCTGCTGGCCGTCTTTACCAGGTCTGCGATCAGCGTTCCGGCGGCGACGGTCATGCTGCTGACACCCTGCGTGAAGCCGCTGGTGTCCAACTTGGTGTTGCCGGTAACGCTAAAATCAAATGCCACTGTGTCCACCTCTCAATCGGAGCGCGGGCACAGGGGCACAGGCTGCTATATCTTGATTTCTACCTCCCGCTTGCATGCGGGGTTTTTGCATTTTACCCACAAACCGTGGGCGCGGGCTTCGGGAGCCGCCCACACGGGCAGCGCTCTGCCGCAGAAGGGGCAGGGCACCGGGGCGCGGGAATCAGCCGAAGCGGTCGAGGAAAGCGTCCTCGTGCTCTTGCAAGGTCTCATTCCGCCTCACCCCCTTCAGCCCATCCGGCAGGGCGAAGCGCTCTTTCAGGGTCTCGTAGTAGTCCCTGTCGGCCCTGTCCATACCGGAGGTGTCCTTGCCCCGGATCTCCACGATCTTGCCCAGTGGCGTTTCCGGCGGCAAGGCATGAAGCAGTGCTTTGAAGCGCCACCAGTGCACCTTGTCGGCGGTCAGGTCGATGCCGTAGGCCTGCTGAAAGGCCCCCACGATGTAGTCGGCATCGCACCGGTAGTCCAGCACAGGCTCGTCCTGTGGGTCGCTGCTGCTGCCAGTCCCGGTGCGCTCCTCGTCCTCGGGGCCGCCGCCCTGGCAGAAGCGCACCAGAGATTCAAAGGCTTCCGGATATTGCGCCACCGGAATCGGCTTCACAAAGAAGAGTGGGATGGCCGACGCAATCAGCCGGGCGCTGTCCTCGTCAGTCTTAACACGGCGGGTGCGGATCAGCAGCCAGACCATGGGCCGGAAGTCCCAGTTAATGGCGCGGCCCTCCCACTCGGTGGGCAGGGTGTCCGTCAGCAGGTCATGCATTGTCCAGTGCCTCAAGCTCTGCCTTCAGCTGGGCACGGCGGGCGGCCTTTGCCGCTTCCTGCGCCCGGAAATCCACCACGGCGGGATGTGCCTTGACTGCGGCCCGGCGCTGCTCACGGTTCATGGGGGCAGGGATGGCCCGTGCTGCCGAAACCTGCGCCCGATCCTCAGCGGGGTGGATCAGCGCGCTGACACTGGCCTTTTCTGCGGCCATGGCCTCGGCAAAGGCCTTGCTGACCGTCAGGCAGGCGTTGAAGTTGCTGCCGTCCAGCCCCAGTTTCTCAGAAGCACCCTCGCCCAGAACTTCGTCCAGGTAGTCCATAAAGATGCGGCACTGGAAGCGCAGCCAGGCAGGGTAATCGCTCTCGGGAGTGTAACGGCTGCCCTCCGTCCGAGCACGTTCCTGCTGCCGGGTCTGTGCGGCCAGCATCCGATCCACGTCATTGGCGTTCAGGGTGGAAAAATCAAATTCAATGCCGTTGATGATCATGGGGAATCCTCCTGTTACAAAAGGGCCCCCGTTCACCGGGAACGAGGGCTGTGTGGTGTTGTTATCAGACCTTGGCGGCCTTGGTGGGCAGCGTGTCGGCCTGAGTCGGGGTCAGGTAGTTGAACTCAGCCGGAACGCCAACACCCTTCACATCGCAGGCAAAACCTGCGGAGTTGTTGGCGGAGCCGCTGGCATCGGCAGTGACAATAAAGGCGGCTGCGCCCTTCTCGCCCTTGCCGGTCTTTGCGCTGAAGTAGATATAGGGGAAAACCACCTCAGTGCCGGAGCCGAACTTAATCCTGTGGGAGAGCAGGAAATCCTGCGCAGGGTCGCCCACGCAGCGGTTTCCGTTCAGGGAGAAGGTGCGCTGGGTCTCACCCTTCTCGGTGACAGTGCCTGCGCGGATATAGGCCACGTCCTCGGTGGAAGCGTTCAGTGCACCGGAGTGCTCCTTGACACGCTCTGCAAACACGATCCAGTCGCTCTCCTTGGTCTGGGTGGAGGCATCGGTCTGAATTGCAAAGATGAAATCATCGGCCTTTTCGGTGCCGGTGTAGTCCGCGCTGGGCACGATGCCCTTCTTGGTCTTGAGCGCGGCCAGGGTTTCGGAAACAGTCATAGGATGGTCTCCTTTCGAAGTTTGGGTTGATAGTAGACGAGCCGGAGCTGCATCTGCATTTTGCAGCTTCCGGAGCCGTCGGTGACGATGTAGCCGGTGGAGGTGACTTCAATGCTCTGGGCTTCCTTGCCGTGTCCGCATTTGCTCAGATCAGGCAGGATGCCGCAGTCATTTTGTTCCATTACCCAGTCGGCCAGCTGTTCAAAGAAGCCGCTGTTCTCAATGGTGAGCACATCGGTCTCCCCGAACTCCCTTCGGGACAAGAAGAGGTAGTTCTTCGCCAGATCCCGCCCGGAGATGTAACTTTCCACAATGGGGTCGGTGGGGCTGTCCTCAATGGAAAAAGCGGTGGCTTCCTCTTCCAGCCCGGCAATGCGGAAGGCCGCACCTGTGGCATCCTGCTCTTCTGCAATGAGCGGGCAGGTCTTGAGCCAGTCCCGCAGGGCTGTGATGGATGCTTTGGGCATTACGTTCCACCTCCCAGCTCCTTTTGGGCAGCGTTTTTGGCGAACTGGACCAGTTCGTCTTTGTGGTCAGCAATGGCCCGCTGGCCCCAGTAGGAGCCGCGCAGGTGGTTCTCCCCATGCAGACCCTGCCCCTGCGTGTGCAGGTAATACTGCCGCCGGGCATACGGGGTGTTATAGACCAGCTTGCCGCCTTTGAAGTCGGATGCCTGGTTGACGCTATTCTTCAGCGTGCCGGTATCGAAGGGCACATAAGGGTCCACAGCTCTGGCTACCTGCTGTGAGAACGCATACTGGACCTTCTGGAAGCCTTTGTCCATTTCGGCCTGAAAGCCGGGCCGGAACCTGAGCTTCAGGTCAATAACGGGTGCACTCATTTCCTCAGCTCCCCTCTACATGAAAATGCGGCAGCAGCGGTTCCCGACAATCGGAGACCGCCGCCACCGTGCAGCAGATGTGTGTTTTCTCGAGGGCGGCATACTCGGCCTCGGTCAGGCTGCGGACAGCGCCGCAGATGAGTTTGCCGCCCCGCTTGAGCGTCCAGTGTGCCGCCTTTTCCCCGGGAGGGAGCTTTGCCCACTGGAAATAGGGCAGGTAGCCCGCCGCAGGGGGCAGCCGGACGTGCACCGTCCGCTGGGGGTCGCGGCCGGAGGTGTCCAGCTTCTCCCGCCAGCTGCTCCCGGGGATGGCATGGCAGACAGGCCGGTCGGTCTCAGTGGCGGTGTCGTGGATGAGGTTCACAACGGTAACGCTGCACTGCATCAGAAACACCCCCGATACAGCAGGCCGTGGGGGTCGCTGCCCAGTGCGTTGGAGAGGATGCCCTGCGCTTCCGCTGCAAGCCGCTCGGAAAGCGCCCCGCTGGCGAAGGTGACGGAGTAGCCATCGTTGGACACGCTGGAAGCCCCGGGCACGGCACAAGCGCTCTGTGCGGCGCTCATGGCATCGACGATCTGGACGCAGGCATCGGCCAGCAGGGCGGCGCACCCGGCACAGGCCCTGGCGTGGGGCTCTGCCCGGCCAAAGGTGTGCCGGTCGATGAGCCGGGAAGCCCGGGCACACAGCGTATCAAAGGCGGCCTCGTCCAGCGTACCTCCCGCTGTCCGGTACTGGTCATAGGTGCAGTAAAGCATGGCGGCCTCCTTATGCTGCGACCTTCTTCTTAACAAGAATGGTCTGGCCCTTGGTGACCTTGTAGGCGTAGACCTTGCGGCCCTGTACGGCAGATGCGCCGATGAAATCGCCAGAGCCGGAGAGATCCTGCAGGTGGACGGGAACGGCCCACTCATCGATGACGGCGAACCAGTTGGGATGACCGGCCACATACTCCACGTTCTCGCCCAGGGTGGAATCCTCGAACACGGTGTAGCCTGCAATCTTGCCCACAGCGCCGGTCTGAACGACCGCGTCGCCCAGGTCGGAAGCCTTGATGAACTCGGGGCTCTTCAGGAGCAGGCCGTAGGTGTCCGGGGAGACCAGCAGCCAGCGGCCTGCGGTGGGCACGCCGATGGAGGACTGCTGAGTGCGTGCATCCACGATGTTGGCGTAGATGGTCTTTTCGGTCAGGGCGGTGGTATTGCCGAAGGCAGTGCCTGCGGTGGTCAGCTCCACGGAGCCGTCAGAATCCATCTGCAGGCCAAGAGAGTAACCGGCGCTGTCCAGGCGGTCAGCCACCAGATGGCCGGGTACGCTCTCTGCATCGAAACCATCGATGATCTCATTCACGGCCTTGTCGTGGTCGATGTTGACGGTGAGGTAGGTGGTGTCACCGCTGGTCTGCTTTGCACCCTTGGCCTTGTCGTAGTCGTTCACCACAACCTCGGTGTCACGGACGGGAACCTTGACGGAACCTGCCTTGGGGCTGCCCTCGTAGCGGTTGTTGCAGATCACGCCGACTTTCTTCACCAGCGTCTTGCGCAGCTTGAGGTCGACCAGATTGGAATAGCGGACCTGTGCTTCATGTGCCATAAGAATATCCTTTCTCTCATTCAATGTTGATATCGGGGTTCATCGCCTTGAAGGCAGCGGTCACGGGATCAACGTCCCCGGCGGGCGGGGTGCCGTGCTCTTTGCCGCTGGAAACGTGAACGGAACCAGCGCCGCCCTCTTCCGCCTCGCCAAAGGCCCAGGGGTTCGCCTTGGCGGCTTCTTCCAGAGCCTTGGAGATATCGGTGGAACGGTCCTTGGAGCCCTTGAGGGCATCCAGATCCAGCAGTGCCCGGACCGCCTTGACGCTGCGGCCCTTGGCTCCCAGAATGGCGGTGTTCAGGGCATTGTCAAAGGCAAAGCCCTCAGCCTGTGCCTGCATATCGTCCTTGAGTTTGGCAATGTCTGCCTCGTACTCCTCGGGCTTCTTCTTGCCGTCAAAGGCGGCAAGGCCGTCCTGGGCGGTCTTGAGCTGAGCCTGGGTGTTCTCCAGCTGGGTCTTGTACTGCTCGGCGGCAGTCTTTTCCCGGTTGACATCGTTGCCGTTCTCGGCCATGATCCAGTTCAGCTGCTCCTCGGTAATGCCGGGGATCTTGTTCTTCACGTCTTCACGCTTCATGGTGGAAAAACTCCTTTCTGTTGGTGAAACCACGGTTTGGTGACACGGTTCTCCGTCCGTGTTTGGCTGTGGGCAGGGTACGCACTGCCCTCTGCGATGGCACCGTCTGGAGGCATCGAACCTCCCGCTTCCGGTTTTGGAGACCGGCGCTCTGCCAACTGAGCGAATACGGCATGAAAAAAGCGCCCCTGCCCGGCTAGGCAAAGACGCTGACGATATTTGGTTGTTAGATGCCGGGGACGATTTCCTTAACACCCTTTGCAAATGCAGCGGCCTTTTTCATCAGGCTGTTTTCCTGAAGATATTCAAGCCCCTGCAAGGTGATATGCGGTTCCATGGGCGGCTCGATGCGCTCCGGCTGGCGAATGTAGCGAACGATGTTCAGGCCCTCAATGAACCCAGCCTTCTGAAGCTGAATCAGGAGAGCCTGAAAGCGGTTCGGATTCGTACCGAAGCGCTCGGCAGTAAAGCCAGCGCAATCGAACTCCTCAAAGTCCATGCTTTGCTGCAAATACTTCAAAATGCGGTAGATGATACGAAAATCTTCCATGATAACACCTCAACCCTTTCTGTTCGCAATCAATTTGCAATACTCGCCATATAAACGCTTCTGTTCGGCTCGTTCGGCATCAATTTCAGACGTGGAAATAATTCCTCTACTAGGAACAGAGTGGGTGCGTTTATACTCAGCAACAAGGGAACGTTCTCGCTGAACGCTTTTCTTAGTAAGCTGATCTATCTGTTCCAGTGTGTAGCTCATTTCCGTTTCTCCCTGTGGTAGCATTTCAAACCAAGCCGACGGCAGGTTTCGTCAATAATGACGTGCTGGATGTTTTCTTCGTAGTCATCGAATCCATAGCCACGGCTTGCCATCACGGCGTTCTGTTCCTCACGAACTTCCTCACACACGGTTTCCCACTGCTCAAAGGTGATTTCTCGCGGAACAGCAAATTGATACCTGTATTTGTAGTCCACAGCTTCCATGATGCGGGTGCCATCGGCAAATGCTGCCGGGATGTCTGTATCGGTGCTGAAGGAATATTGTGTGGTATCTGGCGGGTGTGTGTGGATGTTGTAGCTCCCTTTCAGTTTACCACCCAGATACGAGCAGTCAACCCCTCGGGGATTATTGTCGGTCATATAATGGACTTCACCGTTGCGGGTGATGACCATCATATTCTCGACTTTGGAATTGGCATAGCTGCTGCAGAATGAATCCTTAAGGGCTTCCACTTGCTTGGTGTCTTTCAAATCGACTTTTCCCAGGAATTTATGAACTGTTTCGCCGCTCTGCCCAGAGGAGCCACCGCTGCCACGCTGGTTGGGCAACATTGAATCAAGCTTCTTCGCCGCCCACGTTGCCCGGCTGCTCTGGCTTCTGCCAAAGCCTGCAACACTGGTGCGGGCACTGTCTGCCCTTCCGCCGGTGGCGCTGATAAAGTCAGTCAGCTCCTGACGGGCCTGCCGGAGCTTCACTGCGCTGGCGGTGGTGTCGGCCCCGGCGGCATCCTCAGCCAGATACCGGCGCTTGTACTTGCGCACGGTGCGCTCCCGGGCCCGCTGCATCTGGCTGATCTCGTACCGGGTGTACTTGCCGCCGTTGTACTCGATGTCCCGGGCGTTGAGGGCTTCCAGGCTCTCCTGCGTCCATGCAGGCGGTGCACCCAGCTCAGGGAAGATGGCAAAGAAGGTGTGACGGCAGTTCCAGCCGCAAAGCCCTGCGCCGGTGCCGTAGCCGGTGGCGGCCTCGAAGTCCGGGTAATGTTTGCCCATGTAGTCCACAGCGCCGCCCCGGTGGAACTGCCTGCCCTGCCACTCAGCGTGGGAAGGGCGGGCCCCGCCGTGGGCCGTGGTCTCGAAGAACTCAACCCCCATCTCGTCGGCCCGGGCCACCTGCAGCTTTGCACCGGTCTGGTTCACACCAGTCAGCACCGCCCGGCGGGCGGCCACTTCCAGCGTGTCGGTGTGGCCGGTGGGGTAGGTGACGTACTTCATGGTGTCGGCCAGACTGTCCACCGCGCTCTTGACGGCGCTCTTGTAGTCGAACGCACCGTTGCTCACCTTGAGATGGGCGCGGTCGAGGGCGGCTTCAAACTGGCCGCTGACGGTGTTGGCCGTGGTGGCAGTTAAGTTGTGGAAGGTTCCTGCCGTCTGCTGATAGCCAGCGTTGAGCAGGGCCTGCAGGGTGGCATTGTCGGCAAAGGGCGTGGGCTCTTTGCCGTAGTGGTAGTAGATCTCGTCCTCGGCCTCCATGGCTCGGGTGGCCGCTTTCTGCATGAGCCGCCGGATCTCGGCTTCGCTCTTGCCGGTGTAGCGGGCTAGCTTCTTTACCACGTCCTGCCGGAGGGCTTCGGTCTGTTCATACCGCCAAAGCTGCCAGTTGGCCGTGGGGGTCATGGTGTCCATTTTGGAGATGCGCCGGGCCACGTCCCGCAGGATATCGTCCTCGACCTGCTGCCAGAGCAGCACCAGCCGGTCGGGTGCGTGGTCGAGATAGTCCGGGGCCAGCATCAGCCGCCCCCGCCGAAGCTCAGCTCAGGCTGCTTGTTTTCGTCAGCGGCTTCCTGTGCCAGCTTGCGGGCATCCTCTTCACTGACCCCGTACCGGGCAGACAGATACTTGTACCGGGGCAGAAGGCCGCTCATGGCATCGTCCCGCATCTGGCTCATCCGGGTCTCGGCATCGGTGATGTAGCTGTCGTCCCAGTCCACAGAGATGGGCGTTTCGGGGTCCACCTCCGCTCCCTGCAGGTTCTTTGCTGCCCACAGGATGGCCCGCACGATGCCCACCAGCGCCCCCTCGATAGGGATCTGGTTCTTATTGGCGCTGGCCACCAGATCCTGACGGCTGCCGTTGTACTCGGTGGCCGTGGTGACATTGCCCAGCTCGAAGTTGTACCGATGACAGCCCAGGCCGCACTTGAAGCTGAACAAGTTCAGCATATCCTGCACAGCCTTGTGGTTCTGTTCCACCCGCAGGTCAGGGTTGTATTCGTGGTATTCGCTGGACTGGTCGAGGCTCCCTTCCTTTTGGGGAAGGGTGACGAACTGGCTCTGCACATCGTCATCGGGCGGAATAGAGTGCTCCACGCCCTCTTGGTCCACCACCTTGCGGCAGATGTCCGCAGAGTAGAAGATCTTCTTGTGCCCCAGCCGGATATCCTCCCGGTAGTTGTCAAAGGCAAGGTCGATGCCCTGGGCCTCGGCCAGCGCTTCGGCAAAGACGCTCATGCCCAGCCCTGTGCCGCCGTCAAGGTTCTTGACTGCTGCCGGGCTGAACAGGGCAAACCAGGGCGGGGAACCCTCCACCGTGATGCTTTCTGCCGTGCCCGGCGGGGCCTGCAGCGCTTCAAACACCGGAGCACCCGAAACTCCATCCGTTACCCGGAACCACTCGTTGCGGATGGTACGCCGGGTCTCATTGCCGGTGTGGGTCTGCAGATAGACCGCGGGCTTGCCCTCCATCATACACTCGGAGACAAAGGCCGCTTCGGTCACGATGCCCCGTTCCACCCGCAGGGGCAGAATGCAGGAAGCCGGGTCATAGTCCAGCTTCAGGCGGGTATCCGGGCCGGGAACAGCTTTCCCTTTCACGACAGTCAGGTTCTCGGCACTCAGTACAAAGGCACCGGTGCCGGACCAGTAGGCCTGTTCCACCAGAGCGTTGGCATTGCGCCAGAAGTGCAGCTCCCGGAGCAGGCCGCCCACCTGCTGCTCATCGTCGCCCAGCAGATACCGGGCGGTGGCAGCGTCCTTGATCTGGAAGGTGGTGCGGTCGTTCAGAAGCAGGTTTGCCCAGTCCTCGCAGACCCGTTTCGGCATCCGCAGGGAGGCAATGGGGCGCTTCTTGGTGCCGTTTGCGTATTCAGCGGCACGGGTGTGCACCTTGGGCACGCTGCCCTGCCACCACTGCCGCCAGGTCTCGATGTGGCCGTAGTAGTCGGCATCGATGGCCCACCCGCGTGTCTTGTTCAGGTAGTTCAGAAATGCGGTGATGTTCATGTGTTGGTCAACCTCTTGAAATCGCGCTCGATGGTGTACTCGTAAGCGTCCAATGTGTCGATATCGGTGCTGCCGTCATCCAGCCGCTCGTCCACACCGGGGTGCTTGCCACTGTACAGGGCCGTGGCAAGGGCATCCCGGAGGGTGGCAGCTTCCGGCAGCAGCCAGAACCGCCCGCCGCCCATCAGGATGCAGGTCAGGCGGATGCGGTCATTGATGCGGATCTTGGCACTGTTCTCCACCCGGTCGGCCAGCCAGCTCAGTTTGCAGCGCCGGAGCCTTGCCCGGATGTGGTTGATCAGCGTCTGCTCTGCGGAATCGCAGAAGATGTACTGGATCTCGCCCCAGCGGGCAAAGACAGTCATGCAGAACTCCAGCAGCCTGTCGGCCAGAAAGTCGGCATCCTGCGCCACCGGGTCGATGCGCTGGGAAGCCAGCCCCACCACGCCGGAATAGCCCGGCAGGATAGCCGTTGCCACAAAGGCATGTTTGGACCCGTTGCCGCCAAAGTCCACGCCGATGCGCACCCGCCACGGGTGCAGCGGCTTGTCCACAGGCCAGAAAAAACGCCCATCTCCGGCGGCAAGGCTGTCGGCCAGCAGGCGGTAAATCACGCCGTTGGCGGCCATCCACTGCCCCAAGATAAAGCGGTTATAGTAGACCGTGCCGGTGTATTCTTTTTTCAGATCGGCCACGAACTGGGCCGGAAGTGTAGGGTTATCGTCGATGGTATACGCCTGACAGTAGATGTCAGCGTCACTGTCCAGAAACTTCTTGAACCAGTGAGTGGGGCTTTCCGGGTTGCAGGTGCCGTCAAAATGGGAGTGGGGGCAGGAAAGGCGGCTTTTCATCATCTGGAACACGCCTTCGTCCCAAGTGGTGATCTCGTCACCGTAGACGTACTCAAAGGCAGCGCCCTGGATGCGGGCGATGTGTTTCTTGTTGTCAGCGCCGAGGACATAGATCTTCTTGCCGAACAGCTGTACCACGTTGCCTGCTGCCGAGGTGCGGATCACACCTACAAGGTCGGGGCCCCAGAGCTCCCTCATCAGGGACAGCACGTTGCGCTCCAATGTGCCCAGGGTATTTCCCATGAGCACCAGCAGGCCCTCGCCCCGGGCCGCGCAGATCCGCTTCGGGATGGTCACGGCGCAGTCCAGGTAGGTCTTGCCGCTTCGGGTGGCCCCGGTCTTGACGTTCCACCGGTGGGAACAGTTGCGCAGGTACTCCTGCTGAAACTCAGTCAATGGCACTGTCCACACCTCCCAGCAGCTCCTTGGCCTTTGCCAGAGCATCCGCGCCCGGGTCTTCCTGCACGGCTTCCTCCCCCAGCATCTTCAGCAGCACGGCGGCGGCCTGAGGGTTGCCCCGCTTGGCCTGCTCTGCAATGCCCATGACCACGCTCATCTGGTTATCCACGTCCTCCGGGTCAATCTGGTCCAGGAGCATGGCGTTCACCCGGCGGCGGTCGGTCTCCGGTAGGCTCAGGTAGTAGTCGGCCGCCTGACGCATGGACCGTTTGCGGCGGCGAGCCGCACCGGATGCAATGCCGCCCTTCTGGGCAATCTCTCTCTGTTCGCTCTCCGTTCGTTCATTGAACGGAATGAGATTCTTTTCATTCGACACGTCACCACCTCTCTCGTCGTCAGGGTACAAAAAAGCCGCCCCTCAGGACGGCAGAAAATAGCATAAAAAATCCCTTCATGTTTCCATGCAGGGCAATTGACGCACATCCAGCGGGAAAATACCTGAAACCCGCCTATGGATTCCGGTGCCTCCGGCGTATGTGGGGAGGTCAGAGGGCGGGCAAGGAGATCCCGCCACCCACCACATGAGCTTCCGGTGGGGAGTATGTAGCCCCATGCGTCAGGCTGTGCCGCCTACGGGGTCGGCGGCGAATTGGAACCACCCTTGGAATCGAACCTTCCACGACTACACTCGTGAACGCGCACCACATTGCGCTCAGGCGGCATAATAGAAGCAGCTCGCAGAACGTGATGTCTGACGGGCACATTCTGGAAGCTGCCATGGCATCGGTCTGCCTTTCGGCTTTGCCGATGGTATCGTTATAACACAGTTAAGCGGACATGCGCGGCCATAATTGCGGAGGAATGGCATTCATTGGAATGTTCAGGGCCTCCACAGCCTGCCGATGTAGACGACGAAAATGTCGGTCACTGACGCGGAGTCTGTCAGCAGCCTGTCCACGATGCAGGCCATCAATGTAGCACAGTTCCAAAAGGTCTACCAGAAGAGGGTCTTCGAGTTCTGCGATGACCTTACGGATGGTGTAACACAACTCCTGACTGCGCTGAATTTCATGGCACAGCTGGTGCTGGTAGGCATCCATCATTTCAATGGCGCGGCCAGTCTTATCGCCAGAACATCCAGAACTGACAATAGGGCTGAGTGCCTGGGTGACGCTTTCGGCCTGGTCTTTCGCTTCGCGGATACGCCGGACAAGAATTTTCTGGCGGCGAAGTGATACCTGATACAGCTTCAGCCACTCACATTTCTGGATATAGGTCATTCTGTACTCCCTCCTTCCAGTACCCTCAGTAGCCCTTCCACGTCATACCGCCAGTGAACGCGCAGCAGGTGTTGCTCCACCTCGATGCCGTTCAGGGCGGCCCACTGCCATGGAATGCTCTTTCGGGTCTGGGTCTGCATGTACTCCAGCACAGCGCTGGCCGGTACGGCAAAGGTGCGGTTGACCTTGCCCCGGTAATTGATGACCACATGGGCAGTCTGGCCCTTGAAGGATGCTGCGTGGGCCATATCGGTGATGTGTTTGAGCTTGTGGTACTTCTGCCGCTCCCGGTCGAATCGGCCCAGGATCTTTTCCAGTGGGATGCTGGGCGTTTCGATGGTCTTGAGCTCGAAGTAATGGTGCATAGGGTAGCGGTACACGTCGAAGTCGCAGATGTTATCAATGGAGAAGCTCAGGTTCTCGTTGCCGCCGTAATAGGTGGCCGCGCTGTCTTTCAGTCGATAGCACCAAGCATCCTTCGGCATGGAGCTTTTCCAGTCTGCCTCGAACTGTTTTCCGGTGTTCAATTGGTTCTCCTTTCGTCGGAGGCTGCCCAATGCCCGGCCAGCTGTCAGGTCGGGGTAGTGCTCATGGTTCCGGTACATTGGAATCCTCCTTTTTCTTGGTGAGCGGACGGCGACGGGCTGCGTTTTTTAAAAAATCATTCCCGCTGGGTTCCGGCCTGTCCACCCGCCTATTGCGTCCTGCTCCAATGGGGTTCGTCATGCGGTACTCCTCGGCAGACCTACAGCCCTGGGTTTCGGCCTCGATCAGAGCCTTCCGCACATAGGCCCAGCTATGTGCCCCGGCATCAATGCACTTGCGCAGGATCACCCGCGCCAGTTCCTCGCCCAGCCGGTCAGCGTATCCTGTCAGCTCTCTTTTCCCGGAGGCACTCAGCTTGCCGATATCCTGTTCAAACTCTGATACCAAGGGTGAGGTCGTCGGTCGTCCGGTCGGCTCCGGCGCAGCCGCAGACGACGACTTGTTAGCTTGTTGGTTTGTTAGACTTGTTAAGTTGTTGTCGGCAGCCTGTCGGTTGCCTGTCGCTTGCCTGTCACTTTGCCTGTCACTGCCAACAAGCGAAGCATAGTTTTCTATCGTGACAATGCTGTATTTTGAGCCTGTTTTGACTGTCAGATAGCCTGTCGCCTGTAAATGCTCTAAGCTTGTCCGGATGTTCCGAACACTCAAATCAAGCTGTTTTGCCAGTTGAGATTGGCTTGTAACCAGCTGTCCGGGCCTGATGCTAATGCCCTGCCACTGCTTTTCCTGCCAGTTGGCGGTGAGTAGCAGGTGGAAAAACAGGCGGGCAGTGTTGGGCTCTGAATACCATTCCCAGTCAGTCAGACCGCGGGGAAAGGCAACAAAGCCACGGGATGGGTCAATGCCCACGGTCTGAACTCCTTTCTGGTGTGGTTAAAACGGCAGATCATCCGCATCATCGTCGATGAGGGCATCTGCTTCCGGGGTGCCTGCGGCGGGCCCGGCAGGCGCTGCCGCCTGAGAGGCGCGGGGAGCATAGTCGGCCAGGTCTTCGCCGGGATACATCTGCCCGCCAGAAAGGCTGGTCTGCACCGGGGCAGGCTCATCAAAGGGCGTTGGCTCCTGAGTGAGCGCTGGTTCGGGCGGTGCCGGGGCCTCTGTGCAAAGGTCAATGAGGTTCTGCATCCACCGGAAGATCACCATGCCGCCAGGCTGAATGTCGTCGGCATCCACGTCGTAATAGGTCTTGCCGTTATACTCCCGGCTCTTGAGCTCCCGGGCAAAGACAGTGACGGCATCGCCCTTCAGCAGCAACCCGTCCCACTTATCCAGCCCGTGCCAGACGTTGACCTGAACATACAGGCCCTCCCAGTTGCCGGTGCCGGTCTTGACGCTGTGTGCCTTCACGTCAAACTTGAGTACCTGCTTCTGGCCCACGTCCTTGAGCACAGGGTCTTTGGCGAGAGTTCCGTGGAGAAGTACGCCGGTCTTGTGGGTCAGGATCACGATTCATCACCCCCGGCAAAGGGGTCGTCTGCGCTGTCAGCGTCCTCTACGGTCAGAGCATCGGCCTGTTCAACAGCTTCCTTGATGCGGGTCCAGTGTGGAGCCGGAACCTGTCCGGCCTCGTCCAGCTCCACGGCGGTGGACTCAGCATCCACATGGACCTCGCTCTCGTCATAGAGAGAGCCGAAGGTGGAGGGAAATGCTTCCCGCAGGGCATGGACAAGGGCAACCTTGCGGATCATGGTGGCTTTTTTGCCCTTCCACAGAGATTTGCCGGTGTCGTATTCGGTCAGCTTCACTTCCTCGTAACTGGGGCGGGTGCGGTCCTTGCGGTAGACTTTGGCCCAGCCGCCCAGAAGTTCCTCGTCCTCGTAGACGATGGAACCCTCCCGCTTCTGGTACTCCCCGGCCACCTTATCGAAGATGATGACTCCGGCCTCGAAGCCGTCATAGCTGGGGTGACGCTCTGCCATTTGCAGGTAGCAGTTCTTGCCCAGAACGATGGTGCTGGGGGTGTCCTCGCTGTTGTTATCGTAGTGGATGAGGTAGGCTTCCTTGGTAAAGGGATTCAGGCGGTACTGCTTGCAGGTCTCGAGGAAAATCTTGCATTCGGCATCGGTGGCTTTCTGACAGATGAAGTTGCGGACATCCGAGAAGCTGACGGTCATGTGCTGGCCGTCGGCAGAAGTGATCTCCACGGGCTTGGCCGGGCTGGCAGCCTGCAGAGCGCCGCTCTGGGCGGCACGCTGCTGCATTGCAGTCATCCGGGCAGCGGTGGTGGTGCCAGTGGTGTTTACGGACATGGTGGGCGCAGGTGCGCCGGGACGAGAAAAAGCCATAAGTAAAATCCTCCAATTATTTTACAGAACCATATGCGAAGCCGCGCTTTTTAGCTTCGGCTTTGAACCATCCGATGTCTTCCGGGGTGAAATCTACCCAGAAGCGGTAGCGTTTGCGGGCAGGTGCAAGGCCTGTGCCAGGCAGGGCGAACTGCTGCAATACCTCGCAGTCCAGCCGCCCGGAAGCTGTCACAAAGGCATTGCTCCGGGCCTCCTGTGCAGCCTCTTCTTTCAGCTGACGCTCTTCCTCGGTGGGCGGGATGATGACCGGTGCAGCAGCTCTGGTACGTTCTGCGGCCTGTCGCTGGGCCTCTGCCTCAGCCTGAGCCGCCCGGGCGTGCTCCCGGCGGCTGTGCTCATGCAGTGCATCATTGACGCTCAGGGCCCGCAGGTATTCGGTAATGCAGGGTTCAGCGTCTTCACCGCAGGTCTCCCGGATGAGGCGGAGTTCCTCCCGCCGGGTCTCCACAGCCTTGCGCAGTTCCTTTTCGGCCTGGGCGAGGTCAAAGGTTTTGTTGAGCCACTGGGGCACAAGCAGACGGTCAAAAGAAATCAGAGGTTCCAGCTCCCCGATGCAGTCCCGGTAGACCAGCCGCAGGGTGGATGCCTTTTCTTCCCGCTGGGCCTGTTCTACTGCTTTTACCTGCTGATCAATGGCACCGGAGATCTTCTTGCACTGGGCCTGCATCTCCCGGATACTCTTCTGGAAATCCTCCAGCGGGTCAGTGTAAAGCCGCTTGGCGGCGGTCAGAGCAGCAGCCAGCTGTTTATCCCACTTGTTGACGGCAGCACGGTCGGCCTTGGCATCCTTGATGGATTCAGGTGTGTACACACGGCCTGTATAGGAGGCCAGAAGTTCGTCAAGGTTCTTCTGCACCTCATCCTTGTTCCAGTTCATGGCCGGGATCACCGGGCGCTCTACCCGGACGGTCAATTCATTCGTCATCGGTCAGTTCCTCCTCTTCTGGCTCCCGGTCGGGGGCAAAGTAGTAATCATCGGGCGGCTCCATGGGCGGGCCGTAACGGTCAAGATCCAGACAGTACATCTCATTCATCCCTGTCACCTCCGTCATAATCAGGCGGCTGGCGGCAGAGCAGGGAGGCCTCCTCCATGATGCTGTTCAGGGTACTGCAGATGGTCTGAAAGGTGCTTTCCAGATCTTCGCCCACCAGCCGGGAATAGCTGGCCTTGCTGTTATCCCACGCCGCCCGCATCAGGCTAGCGCAGTAGTTGGCCTGCTCAAAATCTGCCTGGGCATCATCGTTGATGCGGGAACGGAGTGCCGCAACCTGTTTCTTCAGGTTGGCATTGTCTTTGGCCAGTTCGGCGTTCCGGGCATCGGCAAGGCCCCAGGCTTTTTCTGCGGCCCGGCGGTCAATCTCTTCCTCGTCGATGACCGCCGTGATGGGTTGCTTTTTCAAAGCGTCTTCGGCATTTTTGGCTCTCTCTTCGGCCCTGTCGCGCTCGGCTTCGGCCTTCTGGCGCTGGAGGTTGGCCGCAATGCGGTCCTCGTCTGCATCGTGGTAGCTCTGCTGGAGCTTGGCGTTCTGTTTTTTCAGGCCGTCAATATCGGCAATGTAGACACCCTGCTGATCCAGCAGCGTTGCCCGCATGGCAGCGGCTTCCTCGTACTTTTCGTGGTACTCGTGTGCAGCTTTCCGCGCCTCTTCCTCGCGGGTTTCGGCAGCATCGGCGCGTTCTTTCTCGGCTTTGATCTGGGCCAAAAGGGCCTGCACACGCTGGCTGTCACCACCAGCGGCCACGACCTGCTCGGCGCAGCCACTGCGGGCGATCAGGTTCAGGTCTTTGCGGGTCAGCTCGGGGAGCTGTTTTAATTCGTCAACTGTTGACGAATTAAAAGCCTCACCATTCTGAACCATCTTGGTCACACTGCCATGGCTCAAGCCCTTGCTCTCGTACCACTTTGTCCATGTGCCGCCGCCATACCGCCCGGCTTTGGCCGTCAGAGCATGGATGCGGGCCAGATAGATGCAAGAGATGAGGTATTCGTCTTGAGCTGCTCCATAGTGAAGGTCAAACTGCTGGTCGGCCTCGGCGGCCTGCCCGGACAGCTCCCCCAAGGGAGAGAAGTCAAAGCTGGGGGCCGAAGGAGTCGGCACAGAAGAACCGCCCGCCGATGCGGCAGGGGCCGATTCGCAGTTCTGCAGGGATGTCGCGGGGGTCGATGCGCTTGCATCCGCCCCGCTCTCCGAGATGGTCGGCGTTGCCGCTGTGGCAGTCGGGACAGCATTCTCTGCCGTAGTCACAGCAGCATCCGCATTCTGGGCAGGTGCACATGAGAGAATCTCCTTTGCTTTTTTGATGTCGGCAAGAATCTTTTCCATTTCCTGCTGCGGTGTCATGTCCTTGCGGCTTCCATCTGGATTGAAAAACTGACCAAACAGCTCTCTTTTTGCGGCAACACCTTTCAGATTCTGAGTGCATGTGATTGTCAGACAATAGCGCCCGTCAGATCCATAGTCCGATGCACGAATATCTTTGGAAAATGAGCCGAAAATCTCTCTGTCTGGATAAGTGTCTTTGATCCATGCGGAGACCTGAGACAGAAAGTCGAAGTCCAGACTATGCACTCGACAGGTGCATTTATCCTTGATAGAGCCAGCGAACTCTGACGCATAAGTGAGGGTCTTGCTCATCCGGCACTCGTAGCCCCGAGTCTCCCGGCTGACAGTTCTAGCACTTTCATCCCATTGAAAGTCTCCGTATGGCATGGCATAGGGGCATCCCCAGCACTCATGGCTGGGTGCGTAACCAGATAGGCGGTTTCCAGTGGTACTGGCATCGGTGGATTTCTTCACTCGCCGTCCGCATTTGCAGATATAGGTGGTCACACTTTCACCTCCGTGCCCTTCAGACGGTCCAGCATCTCGGTCTGCACATCCTTGTTCATGGGCTGGATGTTGTTGCCCTTCCATCCGTAGCAGAGGATAGGCCCGTAAAGCTGGCGGCCCCGGTAGGTGCGGTTAAGCAGGCTGGCGGGCTGGATGGGGCCATCGTACCGGCCCACGAACAGCACCGCCGGGGTGCGGGGCAGCACGATCATCTCGCAGGGCGTGCCCAGCCGATTCTCAATGGCCCACAGGCTGTCGGGCAGGGATGCGATCACCGGGGCCTTGCCCGGTTCGGCTAAAATACCTTTCATTTGTAAAATCCTTTCTGATGTGATATCATCAAGGGTGATGGGGCTTGTGAATTCCATCACCCTTTGGGCTCGTCCGTGTTACCAGCACGGGCGGGCTCATTTGCTTTTCATGCGCCCCTCCGGTTCTGCCGATATTCCGGCTCTTCGGTGCGGGCGTGGGTGCGGTCAACGCGGCCATAGCGGCGGGCGTTCTGCTCACGATCCTGGGCGGCAAAGCCCAGCCGCAGGAACGCTACCGCTGCCAGAACCAGGCACAGGGCCGTGACGAACTGGCTGTCAGAGATGGAGCTGCCCAGCTGTGCACCGCCTTCGATGCCCATGCCGTACAGCAGACTTGCGGTACCGCTGGCAGCAGCCAGCCAGTACCAGACGCGGGATTTGATCTTCATGCGGTCTTTTCCTCCTTTGCGATTGCCGGGAAGAAATACTCCCCGATTTTTTCTTGCGGGATGTGTAGTGCTCTGCAGATGATGACGATTTCGTCACTCCTCCAAGGTTGTGTCCCCTTGAGCCGTGCGGTCATCGTGTTGGAGCTTACCCCAATCAGGGCCGCAAGTGCGCCCTGGTTGAGATCCTGGTCTTCTGCCAGACGACTGATTTTGAGATAAGGCTTTTTCACGTTGCTCACCTCCTTGTTGGCGGCTCCCTTCCCGTGCTATACTGAAACAGGAAAGGAGGTGATAAAATGATTTTTGAGAGCTTTTTAGAGATGCAAGGTTTGGATATGCAAATTGAGCGAGATGGTGAAATTATTGCGACCGTTCCAGGTTTGCCAAACCGAGAAACGGCAACGAACCGTCAGTACGTTGGATTTCGCCCAAAAACCGATATTAAGATAGACGATGTTATTATCACTCCGGCCAATGAACGGCTTTATGTCACGGAAACGCAGGCATCGTTCTTCCAAAAGCAGCAGGAAGAAATAAAAGCGTTCTATATGACCGAAGTCGAGAAAAAGCGAAAAGAAACCGAACAGCGTCAGAGTAATATTTATAATATCGGTACAGCTTACGGTTCTGTAATTGGAACAGCCAATACAGCGACCATCAACTACCAGACGAATTTTCAGGAACTGCGGGAAAGGGCAGAAGCTGAAAATGCACCGGACAAAGAGCAAGTCCAGAAGTTAGTTGATCTTGTTGAAATGATTGTGAATGAGCAAATCCCTCCACAGAAGGGGTTGCTGTCCAAGTTTTCGGAAACGATGGAACGGCATTCATGGGTTACAAGTGCGATTGCCTCTGCGCTTGTATCGTGGTTGACACAACTTCCGCATTGATCTCAATGCTCAAGTTTAGCAGCGCTTTCCCGTTGCTGGATTGAGCGAACGAGTAGGCTTTCACATTCTGGATAACCGTTTCATCTATTTGGCAGAGAATGCGGTCGTCCAGCTGTGAAAGGTGAATCTCCTGTGCCCAGCGTGCCTCTTTCACAGGTTCGCTGGGCTTTTTGTTGTCATTCACGTTGTTCACCTCCTAAACTAAAACTGAAAAGTGTAATTAAATTCCACTTTTCTTGCAAAAAAAGATGGCATCACGCTGCTGCATGTCCATGCCGAGAGTGTTGGCAAGAGTGTCGATTTCGCTCGCCTTAAACTCGGTTTCATTGTCAATCTTCATCTGCAAAGAATACGGTGTAAGGCCCATAATCTCCGCAATGGCTTTATACTTCAGCCCGGAGTTGGCAATGATGGAACGAAGCGTAGTGGTATCGGTCATTGTTTTCACCTCCTCTCAAGTGGAATTATGTTCCACTTCCTGTATGATATCACTGAGTGGAAACAAAGTCAACCTTTTTTGAGAAAAAAGCAAAAAATACTTGAATATCATTCCACTATATGATAAGATAAGAGCGAAGGTTGGTGATTTTATGGCAACTCTATACGACAGAATTAAAAGCCGCCGCACGGAGCTTGGCTTAACAGTTGAGGAATTGGCCCATAAGATGGGCTATAAGGATAAATCATCTATAAGTAAAATTGAAAATGGAAAGGCAGACATTCCGCAATCTAAGATTGCAGCATTTGCGGATGCGCTGGAAACCACCCCTGCCTACCTGATGGGCTGGGAGGAGCAGCCCGCCCCGGCTGCATCCAAAGAACCTACTGTTCCGCCGGGCTTTGAGCCGATGCCAGCCATGGATGTGGTGCCGCTTGTAGGGCGGATCGCCTGCGGTACGCCCATCACAGCAGAAGAGAACATCGAGCAAATGGTGTGCGTGCCTTCCCGCTGGCACTCCACCTTTACACTGACCTGCAAGGGTGACAGCATGGAACCCCGCATCCACGATGGTGATCTGGTGGCGATTCGCAGTCAGCCAGAGGTGGAGAATGGCGAGATCGCTGCTGTGCGGATCGGGGAAGAGGCCACCCTGAAGCATGTCTATCTGCACGAGAACTTCATTGAACTGCGGCCGGAGAATCCGGCTTTCAGCAGCATCATTCTCAGCCGGGAAGATATGAATGCCGTTGTCATTGAAGGCAAGGCCGTGGGGCTCTGCCGGGATATCTGATGTTGGAGGTACCGCATGGGCGTTTTTGGTTGGCTGAAAAAGGCTACAAAGGTAGTCGGAAAGATGGCAATGGATGCGGCGGAAGAGCCGTCCAGGTATTCCCCGAACCCCGAATGGATGGGCCCGATGGATTTGGTTGATTCTCGCATGAACGCTCAAATATTAGCACCGCAATTTCTTAAACAGGCTCAGGAAAGTGCTAAGATTCTTTCCTCTACCACAGAACCGTCGGTGTTCTTTATGCGGTATGATTTTTGTGTTGGCCGTTTAATACAGCTGGAAGATTGTAAAAAGTATGGCGTGAAAGTAACTACAACTTCCTCGTTGGAAAAATATCTGGATTTGACGTTTCGAGAAGAAGCCGTTAATGAAATTGTCCAGCGTACACAAGAAAAATACCGGAACAAAATAGAAAGTTTAAAATCGCCCAAAGCAAAGCAGAACTGGGCAATAAAATATCATCGGGCATTTGAACCATATCTGTCATATATGAGCGATAATGCTAAAACGAAGCTCGACGAGTGCAGCGCAGAATTATACGCGCTGACGGAAATATAAACAAACATAGGAGGCCTTTTGTATGAAAAAGAAAATAGTTTCAATGGCGTTGATGGTGGTACTTTGTTTTGTACTTGCAATGTCTGCATTTGCAGAGGGAGTGCAGTACAAAACAGGCGATTATGTGGCCTATTCAGGCCATACGGACTTCGGATATTATTTTACATACTCGGTTGAAAAAACAAATACAAACTATAAGTGCTTTTCCGTTGTGGAAAATGGGCAGCGTGTGTATGCGGCTGTAAAAGAAAGTCTATACGACTATTACAAGAACGTATTCAATGATCAGGACGTTACATTTAAGGGAGAAGTTCAACGGTTCGCCGATGATGGTGCACCTGTTATTCTGGCAACTTGGAAGGTTGTAAATGAAGATGGAAAGGAAACTCTCATATCTCTGGATGAGGATATAGCACCAACTTTCTATAAGAAGGGAATGGCACCGGATTTTAAACTGTTTTATGATCTTTATAATGACGTAACGGTTTCAGTTGCTGAAGATGGTTCCTATATGACGATTGATAATAATCCGCTTAACATGAAAGGCGGCTCGATTATCTTTAATGAAACTGGCTTGGAGCATGTAAAACTGACCAACAAAGCACTTGGATTGCCAGAATGGCTTTATAAAGAAATGGCAAATACACGAGCAATTGATGGCCGCCAGAAGGAAAGCTTTGATGATGTGACAGTTACCTGGTCTTATCACCCGAATCAGGGCTTGGAGGTTATCTACCGTACGAACAACTGATTGTAAATAAAAAAACTCCCCCGGTGCTACCAACACCGAGGGAGTTCAGATAAGCGGCTCACCCAGAAGAGGGCATCGCACACTCGACATTGCGATTATACCTCTTTTGGGCGGGCTTGTCAAAGTGTACCCCAAAGGAGGTATTTTTTATGGGAATGCGAACCAACACCGCCCAGTGGCTGCCGAACCAGAACCGCTGGCAGATCAAGGTGCAGAAGGACGGCGTGCGCAAGACGTTCACCAGCGCAAAGCCGGGCCGTACCGGCCAGCGGGAAGCAAATGCAAAAGCAGATGCCTGGCTGGATGAGGGCATTTGCAGCACCACCAAGCGCTGCTTGGAGGTTTGGAACGAGTATCTGATCTCGGTGCGGGCCACTGCCGGCACAAGCTATGCCCAGCAGGTGGAGAAGTTCGGACAGAACTACATCCTGCCAGTGGTGGGCGACCGCCGGATCGGTGACCTGAATACGGGAATGCTGCAGGATGTGCTGAATCGGACATACAAGGAAGGCAGCATGAACCCACAGGCCACTCGAAAGAGCAGGGGAAACCTTTCGAGGAAAACATTGCAGGGAATCCGGGCGGTTGAAGTCAGCTTTGTGAAATGGGCAAGGCAGCACAAATACACCGCCCTGCGGCCAGAGGACGAGGGGCTCACGGTACCCAGGGGAGCGCGTCCAAAGGGCCGAAAGATCCTTCAGCCGGACGCGCTGCGGGTTCTGCTTTCTGTAGATACACGCATCGTCCGTGGCAAGGTTGAACAGGATGCCAATATCCATGCATACCGCTTTGCGGTCCTGACCGGCCTGCGCCCTGGCGAACTGCTGGGGCTGCGCGTGGGCGACGTGGAGGGCAACCGGCTGCATCTTGCCAGGGCCATCAATACCTTTGATGAGGAAACACACGGCAAGAACGAAAACGCTATCCGCACGGTGGTCCTGCATCCGCTGGCGGCTGCGGAGCTCCACGCACAGCTGCAGCAGCGGGCCTTTGAAGAAGAGCAGCCTCTTCGGGGAGATGATCCAATCTTCCTGTTGGAGAATGAGCACAGCCTCTATAACTACTGGCAGTTCTACCAGCGCAGCAACGGCATTGACCCGCCGGTCAGCCTGTATGAGCTGCGGCACACCTTTGTGAGCATCATCGAGGATGCTGTGTCCCCGGCAGAACTGCGCCGCATGGTAGGGCACAGCAAAAGTATGGATACTTACGGCTGGTACAGTCACGCCGTTGACGGCAGGGCTGACACGGCAGCAATGGCCGTTTCAGATGCTCTGGCAGAGTATTCTCCGCGTGCGAAATAACCCACTTTGTAACCCGTTTTTGTTCCTAAATGGTTGTGATAGCCGATAATTGATTTTCGGTGACATTCAAAAAATACGCATGAATCCATCACAATTTCAAAGCGCATCCAGCGAATTGTGATAGTTGAGCTTGTTCGAATCCACCCGCGCCCACCAAGAACTCCAGTATCCGAACCGGGTACTGGAGTTTCTGTTTTGTAATAACCTTCCCGGAGGCTAGGCGGGTGGATTCGAACAGCATCGACCCGCCGAACAGTCCGGCGGGGAAAAAAGCCCCTGCGGGGCTTTTTTAGATGCGCGGCTTGCGTAATCCACCCGCGCCCATAAAAAGACCGCCGACGTAGAGATACGTTGGCGGTTTTCTGTTTGCAGAAGGTTTGAGTTTTCATGCGGGTGGATTCGAACCAGCGGCCTGTGGTTTTTGGAGACAACTGCTCTGCCAACTGAGCGAATACGGCATGAAAAAAAGCGCCCCTGCCCGTCTGGGTAAAGACGCTTACATTATTTGGTTGTTACTGTCCCATTTCTTCATAGACAGGACACTTGAGACAAATTTGGCGGGCTTTCTCCCAACTGCAAGGCGGCTTGTCGTCGCCCTTCAGGCAGAGAATGTCATCGCCAATATTGGAGACCTCGAAGCATAGTCCACAGTCGATTTTTCGATTGTAAATGGGACAAAACCATTCTTCGAGTATTACATCGTCACTAATGCGGAATTCCATGCTTTTTGACCACCTCCATCAATTTCTTTCCGACCTCGTCCAACGGGCCAATGCTGGATACGTTTCCGTCCTGCCCAACGGCAACAAAGCCAAGCTCGGAATAATAACAGGTTTGGGTGCCATTGCGCTGAGACATTGCAACCTTGGAAGAACGAATGATGCATTCTGTATCCATCGCTCCCATGCCACGCTCTGCCCAGTACTGCAAAACGTACGTGCTTGCAAAGTTCAAAACGTTGGGCGCTGGCGGGGATTCGATAAGCTTACCTCTGGTCTTTATTGTACCAGTTTCCCGCATCTGCTGCAACTCTGTATTGGCTGCATCGAAACGTTTTTGTTTACGGGCAATGAAACCAACCTTACTGCTGGCACTGCTACCAAACCCTGCCACGTTGGTGCGGGCGCTGTCGGCTCTGCCGTCGGCCTTGGCATGGCGCTGGCGGCGCGGCGCGGAAAACACTGCAAGCGTTAAATCAAATAACGGTTTCGTTTGAGATCGGGGGTGTCACTGGCCCGCCTGCATGGCGAGCGGTGCACCCCTGATCTTTTTGCCGGAACAAAAAAGAAAAGCACCGTACTTCCTACGAAGTACAGTGCTTTTTTGGTGGAGAATAGCGGGATCGAACCGCTGACCTCTTGCATGCCATGCAAGCGCTCTCCCAGCTGAGCTAATCCCCCACATATTCGGTTGGTGTCCTACAACGTGAGTTATTATACCAGCCGGGCGGGCGGTTGTCAACACCCAATTTGAAAAAGTTTGCAAAAACAAAAAAGCCCTGCCGGGCACGGAGCCGGGCAGGGCGCGGAACAAAGTGAGGATGGGTTAGGCCTTTGCGTGCTGGCGGTCAAAGATCTGCGGAGCCACACGGCAGAGCAGAACAGCGGCCACCATGGTCAGCAGGGTCTCGGGCAGCATGTAGCTGCCGTTGTACACCAGGCTGTAAGTCCAGGCAGACAGGCCTTCGTTCAGGTTGCCCCAGACCAGCACACCGGACAGGAAGCTGCACATAAAACGCAGGAAGCCTGCCATAAAGGTGCCCACGGCCACGCCGACCATCCGGTTCTTGAAGGGACGGGCAAAGAACTCGGCAGTGCCCAGCGCCATAAAGGCCACCAGATAGTCCAGCAGGACTTCACCCAGGAAATACAGGAAGGTCGGGGTCGGGGGTGCCCAGAAGCCCAGCAGCATCTGCAGGCAGCCGTTGACAAAGCCGGTGAACAGGCCCCACTTCACGCCGTGGCGGAAGGAGACCAGCACAAAGGGCAGCATGCTCAGCAGGGTAACGCTGCCGCCGTTGGGCAGGGTGAAGAACTTGATGTTGCTCAGCACGGTGCCAATGGCGATCATCAGGGCGCACTCCACAAGAATGCGGGTCTTGGAATAGGTTTTTGACATGGGAGATTCCTCTTCTCAGATAATAGTACACAAAAACAAATGCACCCGCACAAAAAGGCAGGCGCATGGGCTTCGTTTGTGAAGAGGGTGGACCTTTCCGCAAACTACCTACGCCGGCATTACCCGGATCAGGTTCGAGGGTACTCCGCTCAGGTGCGGATCTCAGCTTTTCAGCGCCCCTGTTTTTATGTCCAGCTCCCAGTATAGCGGCCAGCGCCCAAATGTCAAGCCCCGGCGGGCATATTGGCGGCCGCTGGCTCATATTTTTTAGGGAGACCGCAAACAGGGGAGGCGTGACCGGATGAACGTGGAGCCGGAGCAGCGGGCGGCGCTGCTGGGAGAGTACATTGCAGAGCACAGTGCCACGGTGCGGGCAGCCGCCCGGGCGTTCGGGTGCAGCAAATCAACGGTGCACAAGGATGTATCCACCCGCCTGCGGGCCGTGGATGCGGCCCTGTTTGCCCGGGTGCAGGCCGTGCTGGCCCGCAACAAGGCCGAGCGTCATCTGCGGGGCGGGGCGGCGACCAGGCGCAAATACAAAAAGTAGGAGAGCGGTGCAGGGAGGCCTGTGCCGCTCTCCTGTTTATTTGTGCCGGAACTGCTCCAGCGCGGCCTTTTCCAGCCGGGAGACCTGCGCCTGGCTGATGCCGATCTCCCGCGCCACCTCCATCTGAGTCTCACCCTTGAGGTAGCGCAGCTCCATGATCCGCTTTTCGCGCGGGGTCAGCCCGGCCACGGTCTGCCGGAACTCCAACCCGCTGATCCAGCTGTCCTCGCTGTCCGGGTCGCGCACCTGATCGATGACATACATGGCATCGCCGCCATCGGTGTAAAGGGGTTCTTCCAGGCTGATGGGCTCCACCACTGATTCCAGCGCCGCGTTTACCTCCCGGCGGGAAAGTCCTGCCTGCCGGGCCACCTCGTCCACGGTGGGCTCCCGGCCCAGCTGCTTTTCCAGTGCCTCCCGGGCCTGCATGGCCTTGTAGGCGGCATCGCGCAGGCTGCGGCTGACCCGCAGGGCGTTGTTGTCCCGCAGGAAGCGCCGGATCTCCCCGATGATCATGGGCACGCCGTAGGTGGAAAACCGCACCGGCTGGGCCGGGTCAAAGTTGTCGATGGCCTTGATGAGCCCGATGCACCCCACCTGAAACAGGTCGTCCAGATTCTCCCCACGCTGCGCGAACCGCTGCACCACGCTCAGGACAAGCCGCAGGTTGCCCTCGATCATGGCCTGCCGGGCGGCGGCATCGCCTGCCCGCGCCCGGGTGAGCAGCTGCCGCTTTTCCGCTTCGGAAAGCACCGGCAGCTGGGCCGTGTCTACCCCGCATAATTCCACTTTGTTGTACATCCCCCGAACCTCCGGTTACGTTGATACCGGAAGTATGGTCACGGAACGTGCGGGGAATACGAGGAACTTTTTGGAGACTAAACCCCTCAGTCACGCTTTGCGTGACAGCCCCCCTAATAGTGGGGCCCTTGGCAGTACCCATAAAGTTACCCATTATACCAAAGCCGCCCCTATTAGGGGCGGTGGCATCCCGCAGGGATGTCGGTGGGGTTACTCCCGCTCCAGCACCTCTTTCAGCTGACGGATGATTCGCTTTTCCAGCCGGGAAATGTAGCTCTGGCTGATGCCAAGGGCATCGGCGGCTTCCTTCTGGGTGTGCTCCACGCCGTCCACAAGGCCGAAGCGCAGCTCCATGATCTGCCGCTCCCGGGGGGCCAACTGCTCCACGGAGCGCCGGAGGGTGGCACGCTCGGCGGCCTGCTCCAATTGCAGGCCCACAAGGTTTTCGTCGCTGCCCAGCACATCCGAGAGCAGCAGCTCGTTGCCGTCGCCGTCGGTGTTCAGGGGCTCGTCGATGCTGGCCTCCTGCCGCCGGTTGGAGCTTTTGCGCAGGTACATCAGGATCTCGTTGCCGATGCACCGGCTGGCGTAGGTGGCCAGCTTGATGTTCCGCGCGGGCGTAAAGGTGTTCACCGCCTTGATCAGCCCGATGGTGCCAATGGAGATCATGTCCTCCTGCGGCACGCCGCTGTTCTCGTACTTTTTGGCAAGATAGACCACCAGCCGCAGGTTGTGGGTGATGAGGTCATCGCGCGCGGCGGCATCCCCCGCCATCATCCGGGTCAGCAGGGCCTTTTCCTGTTCCGGTGTCAGCGGCGGCGGCAGGCTGGGCCCGCCGTTGATGTAGTGGGCGGTGGAAGGGGCAAGAAGCGAGAGGAAAAGGCGGCGTAGAAGTGAAATAAGACGATGCAAGATGGTTCCTCCTTTGACGGGTAAACCCTCTCCGTCAATGCTAACGCATTGCCACCTCTCCCGAAGGGAGAGGCTTTGGCATTTTGGTAGAGTTTGAGCAAAAGTAATTAGCAGAAGTGGCCCGATTTGCCAAGGGCTCCCACTTTGGGGGAGCTGGCACGACGCTAGTCGTGACTGAGAGGGTGAGCTTGCTGAAAATGGTCCCCCGCTTCCACCCCCACCAGCACTTCCCACCCATCAGGCGGCGGGGGGAGATCGGCAAAGGCGGCATAGAGGTGCTCGGCTCTGCCCTGCACGGCAGGGGAGCCGGTGCAGCACAGGCTGGCCGGGACGGCCGGCAGGATACAGTGCCCGGCCACGGTGGTGCATGGAACAAGGCGCACCCCCAGCGCCGGGACGGGCAGGGGAGCGGCCCCGGCAAAGTGCTGCTCCAGATAAGTACCCAGGGCGGGCGGCAGGCGGCCCCGCACGGCACCGAACCGCACCAGCACCACCGTCTGGCCCGAAAGCGGCTCCTGCACCGAAAAGCCAGTGTCGCAGAAGGCCCGGACATCCAGCGCTGTGTCTGCCACGGTGAGCCGGGCGGGGAATACCTGCCCGCCGCCCCGGCCCAGAAAGCGGAGCACCCCCTGCACAGCCAGCACCACCCCGCCCGCGCCCGCCAGCAGTGCCCCTGGCGAGAGGGGCAGGTAGATGCAGCCGTTGTTGGTCTGGGCCCCGGGCAGGAGCAGCGCCCCCGCCAGCAGCAGATTCCCCGCGCAGAACCACCCCACAAGCCGGGCAAAGCATCTGACCCCGGGCCAGCCGTAGGCGGCGGCCACCGTGAGGACAGCGGTTGACACTTTATATAAGAGCGCGGCAGCGTCCGGCGCTTCCGGGGCCAGCAGGGCCAACGAGGAAGCTGCCCCCGCCGCCCCGCCCAACAGCAGCCGCCCGGTCCGACACTCCACCCCGGCCAGCAGCCCCGCCGCCAGCAGGAACAGCAGCGTGAGCGCAAAATTCGTCAGCAGCAGGACATCGAGGTAGATCACAGTCTTGATGGGCGGCACCTTCTTTCTGGTATTGATAGGGTAACAGAAACGTAAGAAAAAGGATGTCGGAACACGGGCTCACCCTCTCAGGCGCTAACGCGCCAGCTCCCCCAAAGGGGGAGCCAAGACTGCCCCGGCCTTTAGCAGCTGCTTGCGGTGGTCCTGCCAAAGGCTCCCCCATCGGGGGAGCTGGCAAAGCCGCAAGGCTTTGACTGAGAGGGTTGAGCCCTTTTGAAAAACTTTTTTCACAAATTTCCAAAAAAGGCTTGCAAAAGGGAGCGGGAAGAGTTATAATACATCTCGCAGTCAATTGTGCGCTGCGGAATTGCGTTTTGAAAGATGTGCCTCTTTAGCTCAGTCGGTTAGAGCACCTGACTGTTAATCAGGGTGTCGCCTGTTCGAGTCAGGCAAGAGGCGCCATTAGGCGGCGAGGGCAACTTCGCCGCTTGTTTTTTAACCGGGTATTGTAACCAATCTGAGACTTTTTTCACAAAATCTTCAAAATTAACGGTTTCTTAAAAAATGTCCTCTTGAAGATGCTGTCAGATTGTGGTATACTACACCCAAACCTTGGAACAGTTTTTAAACGTTCTGTGGTGATTGACTCAGATCAAAGGGTAGGCGCTCCCTTCTTTTGATAGCAGCGGACTTCTGCTTTGCCCTGGTTCTCCGCAGGGCAGGGCAAAGCAGAAGGCTATGCGCTGTTAAATCGGAGTGCAAAAAGAAAACCTTTTTCATTTGTCAGACCTACGGTCAAAACAACAGCAAACTGGGGCTTGTGCAAACAGACCGGGTGTGCTAGAATAAAAGCCGTAGTTTTGAAATAGACACAGTACATTGAAAAAGAGATCGTTTGCTTTTGGTTGTCGGTCTCTTGTAAAGGAAACATCGTATGCGTTATACCTATGTGCGGCAGCACGATTCTACGGACTGCGCGGCCGCTTCGCTCGCAATGGTGTGCCTCCATTACAAAAAGGAAATCACCATCACCCGCCTGCGGGATATGATGGGAACCGACATGAAAGGCACGAACCTCGTTGGCCTGCAGAAAGCAGCCAATGAGCTGGGCTTCAGCACGGCGGCTGTCCGTGTTGACCGCGAAAACTTTTTAAGCGATTTCACACTGCCCGCAATTGCGCAGGTCATTACCGACCAGGGCCTGACCCACTTTGTGGTCATCTTCAAAAAGACGACCATCAAGGAGGACGATGCCCGCCGCAAGCATGTGGTGCAGGAAGAAGAACGCAAGGCTGATGCAAGCAAAAAGTACAAATGCAAGGATTACGTCGTCATCGGCGACCCTGCAAATGAACTGAAAAAGATCAGCCTGGATGAGTTCTATAAAAACTTCACCGGCGTGTTGCTGCTGCTGAACCCCACAGCGGAGTTCAAGGGCGGCACCGGCAAGCATAAGGTGGAGGGCAAAGAGGAAGCCAAGGCAGCCCGCAACAATATGTTGAAGCGGTACATGGATCTGCTGCTTCCCCAGAAAAAGCTGTTTGCTTACGCTATTCTCAGTTCAGTGATCCTGACACTGATCGGCATCGTGTCCACCGTCTTTAATAAGGCGATCATGGACGAGGTGCTACCTTATGGGCTGAAAAATCTGCTCGTATCGCTCATTATCGTGTTCAGTGTGGTCAACCTGACCAGCACGCTGCTCTCGACCGTGAGAGATTGGATCCTGATCTTCCTTTCCATTAAAATCGATATCCCGTTGATGCTGGGCTACTTCGAGCATGTGTACAAACTGCCGATGAAGTTCTTTGCATCCCGTAAGACCGGCGAGATCACCACCCGCTATTCCGATGCAAGTACCATCAAATCGGTGCTGACCAGCATTGCAATGAGCGTGGTCATGGACATTGTGATGGCCGTGGGCACAGGTTTTGTCCTGTTCCGGATGAATTCTTCGCTGTTCGCAATTACCCTGTTTACCACTATTCTGAGCCTGCTGCTCGTCATCATCTTCAAGCAGCCCTACAAGCGGATCAATGAAGAGACGATGGTGCAGTCGGCCGTTCTGAACAGCCAGATGATCGAGAGCCTGCGCGGCATCGAGACCATCAAGTGCAACGCCTGCGAGGATCGCGAGCTGGAGGCCCTTGAGCGTGAATACATCAAGAGCCTGAAGATCAGCCTGCGTTCCAGCAAGATCAGCACCGGCCAGAGCCTGATCTCCAGCGTGATCACGACCGTGTTGAGCATGGTCACCACCTATGTGGGCATCACGCAGGTGCTGAATGGCCAGCTGACGCTGGGCGGTTATATGGCTTATAGCACATTGGCTGGTTACTTTACTTCTCCGGTGAGTGAGCTCATTGGTATGCAGATGTCCATTCAGGAGGCTTCCATCTCCATGAAGCGCCTGACGGAGATCATGGATTATGAATCCGAGCAGGACGATACCAGAGAGTACACCGAGATGGAGAGCATGGAGGGCGACATTGAGTTCAAGGATGTCACCTTCCGGTATGGCAACCGCACCCCGGCACTGGACCACATCTCCTTCACCATCCCGCAAGGCAAGAAGGTGGCGCTGGTTGGTTCCTCGGGTTCCGGCAAGTCCACCATCACAAAGCTCCTGCTCAAGTATTACGAGCCGGAGAGCGGCACCATCAGTGTGGATGGTGTCGATCTGGACGAGTACAGCAATGCATCCGTCCGCCGCTGCATTTCCTATGTCCCGCAGAACGTTGAGCTGTTCAGCAAGACGATCTTCGAGAATATACGTATCTCCCGTCCCGAGGCTACCCTCGATCAGGTACGGGAGGCGGCCAAGAAGGCCGACGCACACGAGTTCATCCGCAGGCTGCCGCTGCAGTACAACACCTATCTGGAGGAAGCTGGCAATGGCCTGTCCGGTGGTGAGAAGCAGCGCATTGCACTGGCTCGTGCGTTCCTGAAGGATTCGAGCCTTTACATCTTTGATGAATCGACCTCCAGCCTGGACTTTGGTACAGAGAATACCATCTTTGATATGATCTATAACCAGCTGGCTGACCGTTCGATGCTGATCGTGGCACACCGCCTTTCCACCATCCGTGACTGTGACCTGATCCTTGTGATGGATCACGGTAAGATCGTGGAGCGCGGCAACCATGAGGAACTGATGGCAAAGGATGGTCGCTATGCCGAGCTGTGGAACATGCAGCAGGGCATCTTCCGCAAGCACAAGCCCGAGCCCGCTCCGCAAATGCCTTCCGCTGTGGTGGAAGAGGACGACGACGGCGAGTCCATCACCTACTGACCGCACCGCATCCGCAGCCTTTGCCCGGATGCTGCATAAGCTTTTTCCCGCTGGGGAAACCAAAGAATGCCTCGTTATGGTGTGCCCGGAGGCAGACGCTTCCGGGCACCTTTTTGTTTCGGCTTACATAAAAAATAACAGGATTAGGGGTAATTTATCATGAATGAAATCAAAGTTGCTGAAAACAAGACCCTCAAGCTGACCAATGTCCTCTCCCGCACTCTGCACCCGGAGGAGCTGGCTAACCTACCGGTCATCCTGACCCAGATGCAGAATTTTATGAAGAGCAACGGCGTGCAGCCCATCGGCCCGCTGGTGCAGGCGATCAAGCCCGGTACCGGCCCGGATCAGCTGCCGGAGATGTACATGATGCAGCAGGCCACCCAGATGATCCCCAACATGGAGCCCGGCTACCACATGGACGCTGTGCTGCGGGTAAAGAACTGCCTGTATGCCCACTACACCGGCCCGCTGAGCCAAAGCCAGCTGGCCTCCTCTAAGCTGCAGATCCATGCTTTTGAGAACGACATCAAGATGACCGGCAGCAGCTACACCATCTATGTCAATCAGGACGATGACGATGCCGTGGTCGATGTATTTATGGAGACCAAATAATTATGACAACAACCATTCAGAACCTTTCGGATCTGCAGGACCGCAGGATCATGATGGACAAAAAGCTGCCCCCTTACGGGTACGCCTTTGTCATTCTGACCGGCCTGTTCATGATCTTTCTGGTGATCTGGAGCACCCAGACCAACCGCATCTATGTCAGCCAGAACAGCGGTGTGGTGCAGGCCGCCAACAAGACCTACATCATGTCCAGCTACT
>ERZ825159.394-NODE-394-length-57512-cov-9.506849_pt1 | contig 57512 bp, 29 predicted proteins | sample MGYA00519932_ERZ825159 | MGnify/ENA primary metagenome ERZ825159 (study PRJEB31778, sample SAMEA3449191) | human gut metagenome | biome: human gut; feature: human-associated habitat; material: faeces | place: United Kingdom | collected 2010/2012 ... | reverse complement strand
AAGTTCGGTTTCGACGGGCTGGAATAAAAAAGGCCCATGCAGTAATCCTGTGTTGATTACAAAACAAACGGTTCACAGGAGAACAGCATGAGCCTGCAAAGAGCATATCATCACCTTTCAGAAGAGAAAAGAGCTGCAATTATGGCATTAGCCAGAGAAGGCTTCTCTGGCGCCCATATCGCCCGGCACTGCGGAATCTCCGAGACAACTGTTTCCAGAGAATTCTCCAGACAGTTTCCCAAAGGTATCCCCCTGAAAGAACGCCGCAAAAGGTATGAAGCAGCTGCTGCTCATACCCGGTACAGGACGAATAGAAAAAAATCAAAACCCAGAGGAAAATTGCTGCCCCAGGTTATTGCGACGGCTGAGAAATTAATCCGCCGGGGGTACTCGCCGGAGCAGATGGCAAATACCGTCCTTAAAGGCCAGGCATCCACAGTCAGTATCTACCGCTGGCTGTACGCCGGCTTCCTGCTTTATGGAGATCGGTCTCTGCTCCGGCATAAAGGCAGACGGCGCGTTCAGCGGAAGGAAGGAAAGGCAAAAAAATACACGGCGGGAAAGTCCGTTCACACCCGCCCTGCCAGCATCGAAAGGCGCAGCGAATTCGGTCATTTCGAGGTGGATACTGTCGAATCCGGACGGAACGGCACCGGCTGCGTGTTTACCATAGTCGAACGGAAAACCCGTATGCTCTTTGCCTGCAGGGCTGAATCCTGCACTGCGGAAAATTTTTATAACACATTGAAAAGATTAATTAAAATTCTTCCTCCCGGAACAATCAAATCACTTACAGGAGATCGTGGAAAAGAATTCGCCTGGTATCAGAAAATTGAAAACGAGCTGCGTATTCCATTCTATTTTGCTGATCCCCACAGCCCCTGGCAGAAGGGATCGAACGAGAATACAAATGGCCTTTTAAGGGAGAATTTCCCGAAGAAGACCAACTTTTCAACTGTCACCCAGCGTGACTTGTATTGGAAGGGAGTGTACCGGATAAACAACCGGCCGGGGAAGGTTCCCGGGTGGAAAACGGCACAGGAATGCTTTGCCGAAGAACTCCGTAACTCCGCCTAGGATCTTGCACTTGGAGTGAAAATTCACCACTCCCATAAAAAGTATATATTTGTCCGTAATGGATACATCCAACACCTGACTCAGTAAAATCTTTCTTTTGTAAGCCACTTCCACGGATAAATATACCAATTTCTCCCAATGCCTTATACTCCACTCCATTGGGGCACAATTCCGCAATAAGTTCTTCAAGTCTGCTCATTTTCTGTATCCTTCATAATAATAGGACTGCTCGATTCCCTTGAAGATAACTTCACGGTCGGTGATTTTATCCGTCAAATGGGGCTGGACAAGCGCACGCAACTCCAAATCATTCACAGGGCTGCGCTCCATGGCCTGAAGATAGGCATCCCTGTCTATCCATTGCCAGTCTACCACCCTGCCCAAGTTCTTCTTCAGCATCATGTCCAGCCAGATCCGCGTGGCACGGCCGTTTCCTTCCCGGAAGGGATGGGCAATGTTCATCTCCACGTATTTGGCGATGATTTCTTCAAAGGTCGTTTCCGGCATTTTTTCGATAACAGCCAGAATTTCTTTCAGGTACAGGCAGTTGGCAAAGCGAAAGTTGCCCTTGGCGATATTGACGGTACGTATCTGCCCGGCAAAGTCGTACAGACCGTCAAAAAGCCAGGCATGTATTTGTTGCAGGCCTTTTGTCGTGCCCACTTCCATACGGTCAATGTCGCCGCTCTCGAACAGACGCTGCGCATTGGCAAGGCTGCGTTCATCAATATTCATGACGTCAGCCCTCTATTTCGGCAATGATTTTGTCAATTTCGGAGCGAAGTACAGCTTCACGCGCCACGATCTCTTCAATCTGTCTGTTGAGCTGGCGAATATCTATGACTTCGCGCCTGTCTTCCTGCTCCACATAGGTGCTAACAGAAAGATTATAGCCCTGCGCCTTGATTTCGGCGCTGGGGACGACTCTGGCAAAGTATTTTTCGTCCTTTCTGTTGATAAAGGCATCAAGAATCTTCCCGGTATTGGCGTCCGTCAGCTTGTTGGAATTGGTCGCCTTCACGCACTCGGCAGAAGCGTCAATGAACAGTACGGTATTATCCTTCTTGCCCTTTTTCAGCACCATGATACAGGTGGCAATGGGCGTCCCGAAAAAGAGGTTGTCCGGCAACTGAATGACGCAATCCACATAGTTATTGTCTACGAGGTACTTGCGGATCTTTCCTTCCTTGCCGCCCCGATACATGACGCCGGGAAAACAGACAATGGCCGCCGTACCGTCAGCGGACAACCACGACAGGGCATGGAGAATAAAGGCGAGGTCGGCCTTGGATTTCGGCGCAAGCACTCCGGCGGGAGCAAAACGAGGGTCATTGATGAGAACCGGATTATCTTCCCCAGCCCATTTGATGGAATACGGAGGATTGGAAACAATAGCCTGAAACGGTTCATCATCCCAGTGTTGCGGATCGGTCAGCGTGTCACCAAGGGCGATGTCGAACTTGTCATACCCCACATCATGCAGGAACATATTGATGCGGCAAAGGTTATACGTCGTAATATTGATCTCCTGACCGAAAAATCCGTCACGCACGTTTTCTGTGCCGAGTATCTTGGCAAACTTCAACAGCAGGGAGCCGGAGCCGCAGGCCGGATCATAAACCTTGTTGACCGTTGTTTTGCCGACGGTGGTTATTCTGGCAAGAAGCTCCAAAACCTCCTGTGGCGTATAGTATTCCCCGCCGCTTTTACCTGCATTGGAAGCATACATGCCCATGAGGAATTCATAGGCATCGCCGAAAGCGTCAATGGTATTGTCCTGATAATTGCTGCCGAGGCTCATGCCCTGAACGCCTTGCAGCAGTTTGACCAGCTTTTCATTGCGTTTGGCTACGGTATCGCCCAGTTTTTTGCTGTTGACGTCCATATCGTCAAACAGACCTTTAAAATTGTCTTCGCTTTCCGAACCGGATGCGGATTCCTCTATATGCTTGAATGTCTTTTCCAGCGTTTCATTCAGATTGTCGTCCTGTGCGGCATTCCGGCAGACATTGGCAAAAAGTTCACACGGCAGAATGAAAAAGCCCTTGGTGGAGACCATTTCCAGACGGGCTGTTTCCACTTTCTCATCGGGCATATTTGCATAGTCGAAGCCGTCGAACCCAGCATCTGCCATCCTCTTGTTGAGATAGACCGTCAGATTTTCGGAAATATACCGGTAGAACAGCATCCCCAGGACATACGGCTTGAAGTCCCAGCCATCAACGCTTCCACGAAGGTCATTGGCTATGTTCCATATGGCTCGGTGAAGTTCCGCGCGTTCCTGCTCTTTTCTGTTGTCGGTCATCCTCAAAGGTCTCCTGATAGCGGGGAATGCGATTTCTCTGAAAATACCAAGAGGGAAGGCATTTTTCAATCGCTTTACAGTCTATTGAAAAACAGGGAGGCAATCCGCAAATTGCCCCCCATATCGCTATCTTGGGAAGACTCCCTGTTGATAACATTATAACTCTTCGTCGGGGATGTCCGGCTGAACAAATCCACCGCCGCATCTGTCCGATTCTCGGTTGTAGGCAGAGGGCATGGAAGCCGCCACTTTCGTCAAAGCGGTGCGGGGTGTGTCTTTCTTCTTTTGTTTTTGTCGTCTGAACTCGCTCAGGTATTTGGCGAGTGTCGGGGCCTTCACCTCAATGCTTTTTTCGAGCAGGCGTTCGACAAGCTCCTGTACCTCGAAAAGAGATACCCACATGGATAAAAATATTTTTGATTCCGCGCGGTTATTCATGTAGGTATCAGAAATGTCATACCACATTTCTACCTACGGATATACCCATAAAATATTCGGATGCAAGCGGACGAAGCTGGACTTCGGGAAACCATACCGAAAAGAAAAAACAAAGAACGCCAAGACGTTATACATCTTGGCGTTCTTCATTGTACTCAAATTTGGCGTCCCCAGGCGGATTTGAACCGCCGTTGACGGCGTGAAAGGCCGGTGTCCTGGGCCGACTAGACGATGGGGACGCAATGCGTGGCTGGGCTACAAAGACTCGAACTTTGATTATCGGAGCCAGAATCCGGTGTCCTGCCAATTGAACGATAGCCCAATGCGCGTGGGTTAGTTGTCTACGCTAAGAGGCCCGTCCTGTCAATAGAAAACCGGCTAAAACTCTGAAAACCTTTCTTACAGCTCGATGGGCATGGGACCGTAGGCAGCCTCGTAACGCTGCTTAAAGTCCTCCCTGGTGAAGGAGTGCTCCTGCGTGCCCATCTGTTCGATGGCGTAGCTCGCTGACACGGAACCGAGTTTCGCGGCCTCGGGAACGGAAAGTCCCCTGCTCAGACCGAGGAGCAGTCCGGCACGGTGCGAGTCGCCCGCGCCGGTGGGATCGGCGACGCGGCTGCAGGGAGCAGCAGGTATCTGCACATCCGTACCGTCACGGCCGCGCACGCGGGAGCCCTTCTCGCCTTCGGTGGTGATGAGCCACTCGGTGTACCTGAACATGTCGGTATCACTGATGCCGAGCTTCTTGCAGGTCATGCCCAGCTCGTAGTCGTTGCAGACATAGGCCAGGGAACCCTGTACGCCCCGGATGAGCGCCTGATCGGTGAACACGGGCAGCTGCTGCCCGGGGTCAAAGATGAAGCGCACGCCCTTCTCTCTGTAGAGGTCAGGCAGACGGGCCATGTCGTCCATGTTACCTGGAGAGACGATGGCGAGATCACCGGAACAGATAAAGGGGAAGCTGTAGGAACAGGGTTCGGCCAGGGCGCCGGGGAAAAAGCCGGTGATCTGGTTGCCCTTAAGGTCTGTGGTAATGTAGCAGAGGGCCGTGAACTGATCGTTCACGATACGGATCCCCTCTGTCGCGACGCCCACTTCCTTCATATGGGCGAGGTAGCCGCCGAAGTCTTTGCCGGCAGCGGCCACGACCACAGGGTGTTCCCCGAGGAGAGCCAGCGTATAGGCAATGTTGCCGGCACAGCCGCCCCTGCGCTCGTTCATGCTGTCCACCATGAAGCTGATGTTGAGCATATGCAGCTTGTCCATGAGGACGTGATCCTGGAAGTTCCCATGGAAGGTCATGATGCGGTCAAAAGCCAGGGAACCGGAAACGTAAATGGCCATGCGCTCCCCCGGCTAGTGCTTCTGGACCGCGGTGAGCAGATCGTTCACGGCGTCCTTCTTTTCCCAGGTGAACTCGGGAAGTTCGCGGCCGAAGTGACCGTAGCAGGAAGTCTTGGAGTAGATGGGGCGCTTGAGATCGAGGCGCTTCGTGATGAAGTACGGGCGCAGATCAAAGACGTCGCGTACGGCCTGAGTCAGAACCTCATCGGGATATTCGCCTGTACCCTGGGAAGTGACAAGCACGCTCACGGGCTCGGCGACGCCGATGCTGTAAGCGATCTGGACTTCACAGACCTTTGCGAGGCCGGCAGCCACAACGTTCTTGGCAATGTAGCGGCCCATGTACGCTGCCGAGCGGTCAACCTTGGAGGGATCCTTGCCGGAGAAGGCGCCGCCGCCGTGATGGCCGGTGCCGCCGTAGGTGTCCTGAATAATCTTGCGTCCGGTGAGGCCGCTGTCGCCCATGGGGCCGCCCACGACAAAACGTCCGGTGGTATTGATGAAGATGTCGCAGTTCTTTTCATCGAAGAAGCCGGAGGGTTCGAGCACGGGGCGGATGACCTGGCTCTTCACGGCCTCGATGATGTCGGCCTGGGACGCGCTCTCGGCATGCTGGGTGGACACGACCACGTTGTTGATGCGCACGGGGCGGCCGTCCTGATACTGGAAGGAGACCTGGGTCTTGCCGTCGGGGCGGAAGAAATCAACGATGCCTTCTTTGCGCACTTTGGCGAGACGCATGGAGAGCTGATGGGCCCAGTAGATGGGAGCAGGCATCAGCGTGGCGGTCTCGTCGCAGGCGTAGCCGAACATCATGCCCTGGTCGCCGGCACCCTGATCCTCGGGCTTCTCGCGGTTGACGCCCTGGGCGATGTCAGGGGACTGATGATCGATGGTGGAGATGACAGCGCAGGTGCGCCAGTCAAAGCCCATTTCGGAATTGTCGTAACCGATATTGCGGATGGTGCTGCGGACTACGGTTGGCAGATCAGCGTACCCCTTGGTGGTGATTTCGCCGCAAATGAGCGCCATGCCCGTGGTCACGAGCGTTTCACAGGCCACATGCGCGTCGGGATCCTGCTCAAGAAGAGTGTCGAGGACGGCGTCGGAAATCTGGTCGGCGACTTTATCGGGATGACCTTCGGTGACGGACTCAGAGGTAAAATAATAGGTGCCTTTGGTCTGCATGATGCGTTTCCTCCATGGATACGCGCTGAAGTTTGTCTTCCGGCCGGCGCTCCCGCGGGAGGCCATGCCGCACTGGAAAAATCATTATATCCAGCTATATTGATATAAGTTCTCCGTCTGTATATCGCCGAACGCGCACCTTGTAAAGAAATTCCGACAAACAGGCCCACGCTTCGGGAAGATTTGATTTTCATCACATACGCTTTCCCTCCGCGGACGGAATATGCGTCTGCCGGAAAGAGACCGGCTTACATTATTCTGGGAGAAGAAGAGTTATGCAAAGCAAACTGGCTGAGAGACTGCACCTGCGCTACGAGCCCGCCGCCATCCTTTTCAGCGGCGAGAAACCCTCCGACGCGAGGACGTATCCCGATGGGCAGTGGGTCTGCGCCGCGGCCATGCTGAGCGCGGCCATGCGCGGCAGGACCTTTGCCGTCGGGCACAGTACGGGCGTCTGTCACGGCGGACGTCATGGGCTGTGCCTCAATGATAAGCGTACGGCGCGCGTTGACGGACATATGACCTGCGGTGTCCCCGGCGTGAAGGCCATGCCGGGCCGGGAGCCTCTCGGACTCAAAAAGACCGTGGAATTCGCCGCCGCGGACAGGGAAAATACGCCCTACAGAAATATCCCCGAGGAATACGTGATTTTCCGTCCTCTTTCCCTTGTGAAGGAAAACGAGACGCCGCGCATGGTCGTCATGTACGCGGACTGCGATCAGCTCTCCGCTCTGACGGCCATGGCCAACTTTGGCCGCGCGGGATTTGACAATGTCATTGTGCCAAGCGCTTCGGCCTGCGTGACCTTCTGCCTCCTGACCGAAGAGGAAAACAGAAGGGAATTCCCCAGAGCCATCATTTCCATGACCGATCTCTTCGCGAGGCGCTTCATCGATAACGATCTGCTCGCCTTCTCCATACCCTGGAAGCTGTACCAGGAGATGGAAGAGAACGTACGCAGCATGTCCGGCAATTTCCTGGACCGGCCGGCCTGGAAACACCTCGAAGGCCGCAAATCGCGCTTTTTTCCGGCGAGGGAGAACCCCGCTCCTTCCAGGAATCTGCTGGCCGGGGCTGAGCAGTAACGTTTTCCTCCGGGGAAATCCGGGGATGATTTCCGTGACACCCGGCAGCCAGAGCTCCGGCCCCTGCCCTTTTACCGGGAATGAACGCACGGCGAGCGCGGAGTCATCCCCGGAATAAGCGCTGCCCCGGAAGGGCGCGTCACTCCCCTGGGCAGTTCCCCGCACGGTTCCATACTCAGGACGGACTGGGGACGGCCGGCCCGTTTCTTCCGCCCGGGCGGGTATCATTTTTCAGAGGCTTTTTTCCGGCGCCGGTTCCCGGCGCAGTATGGAAAGAGGCCTCTTTTTTTGATCCCATATAAAAAAATCCCGGGGACAGGGTCCCCGGGAAATAGCCGAGACGCCCTTGCGGGCAGCCTGGCCGTGGGGCTCGTGTGCCACCGCACTGCGCACATACGGTGACACACACAGAGGGAGCCTCCACAAAATTGAAGACTAACCTTTTTGGAAAAATAGGCAATGCTTTTTTTGCGGATTGTTAATTTTTCCCAAAAAATTTTTTCTATCCGTCACCGGCTCTCCGGCAGCAACGTTCCTGAAAGTCCTTGCCAAGGCCTTTTCCCCTGACTATAGTTTTCCCCGTGTGGCATATCGGCTGCCCTGAAGAATACATGCGGCCGTTACCTCCGGGGAAATGTCTGACAGCGCGGCTTCACCCGCGGACGGCGTCCCGCGTCCGCTGCCGGCATTTTTATTTTTTTGTCAGCCCTCTCAAAACAACAGGGAGACACGATGGACGATCAGGAGATACAGGACGGCGCTCAGCCGTCTGTCTGTCTGGCGAAAGTCAGGCAGCGGCACGGCGCGGAAAGGCGCAAAAGCACGGCACCCGGCACTCTGGAAAAGATGAAGGAGCGCATTGAGGTCCGACGGGCCGCGGAAGAGAAAAAAAAGGAGAACCTTCTGCGCGATCAGGATGTATCCGTCTACCGCGTGAGAGTCTCCTCCTCTCTCTTCTGCTATGATTCCGGTATCCCTCTCAAGCCTGTGCCGGGAGCGGTGGAAAAAATCTGCGGCACACTCAACGGCATTGGCCGCCGCCTGCCTTCCATGGCCGGCAACGCGCGCTCCCAGAGCCTCTCAAATAACCGCTCCTACAGCACGGGGTTTGCCCGCCACGCGGCCCGCTTCATCATGGACAGCCGCTGCAACGCGTCTCTCCGCTGCCAGTAATCCCCTGCCCCCTCATTTTTCTCTGCCCGGTTCAGCCGGATCTTTCCGCCGTATCTCTGGCGGAAAGGATTCTGCGCGTCCGGGCTTTTCTGTTTCCGGGAAATTTTTCCCTCCGGTGAAGTGCTTGACAGGGACTGGGGAAAACTATATTCGGTAATTCGCATATAGTGATTAATAACCAGGCGCGTTACAAGGCGCCGCATTTTTTCAATGGAGGACCCTGTACATGGTCAAGGAACTCGACCTTTCCCTGGATTACAAAGTAAAGGATCTGAATCTCGCAGACTTCGGACGCAAGGAAATGCAGCTTTCCGAGCGTGAAATGCCCGGCCTCATGGAATGCATCAGGAAGTACGGCCCGAGCAAGCCTCTTAAGGGACTGCGCATCACCGGTTCCCTGCATATGACCATCCAGACGGCCATGCTCATCAGGACGCTTTATGAGCTCGGTGCCGACATCCGCTGGGCTTCCTGCAACATCTTCTCCACCCAGGATCACGCCGCCGCGGCCATCGCCGCCGACGGGATGGCCAAAGTCTTCGCGTGGAAGGGTGAAAGCCTCGAGGACTACTGGTGGTGCACCGAAATGGCGCAGACCTGGCCGGATGGCAAAGGACCTGACCTCATCGTGGACGATGGCGGGGACGCCACCCTGCTCATTCACAAGGGCTGCGACTGCGAGGATGATCCCTCCCTGCTCGACAAGCCCGCTTCCTGCGAGGAAGAGGCCGTCATCCTGGCCCGCCTGAAGAACCGCTACGCAAAGGATCCCCACCACTGGCACAACGTAGCCGCCCATGTCCGCGGCGTTTCCGAGGAAACCACCACCGGCGTCCACAGGCTGTATCAGCTCGAAGCCGCCAAAAAACTGCTTTTCCCGGCCATCAACGTCAATGACTCCGTGACCAAGTCCAAGTTCGACAACCTTTACGGCTGCCGCGAGTCCCTGGCCGACGGCATCAAGCGTGCCACTGACATCATGATTGCCGGCAAGGTCGTCATGATCTGCGGTTACGGCGATGTGGGCAAGGGCTGCGCCCAGTCCATGCGCGGCTTCGGCGCCCGCGTGCTCGTCTCCGAGGTCGACCCCATCTGCGCCCTGCAGGCCGCCATGGAAGGCTATGAAGTCTGCACCGTGCAGGACGCCCTGCCCATCGCTGATATCTATGTCACCTGCACCGGCGACATCAACGTCATCACCGGCGATGACATGGAACATATGAAGGACGAGGCCATTGTCTGCAACATCGGCCACTTCGACAGCGAAATCGACATGCACTACCTCACTTCCACCCCGGGCTGCGTGAAGACCAACATCAAGCCCCAGGTGGACAAGTGGAAGCTCCTCTCCGGCCGTTCCATCATCGTGCTCGCTGAAGGCCGCCTCGTGAACCTCGGCTGCGCCACCGGCCACGCCAGCTTTGTCATGTCCAACAGCTTCACCAACCAGGTGCTCGCCCAGATCCGTCTCGCCAGCGACAACACCCTTGAGAAGAAGGTCTACACCCTTCCCAAGGATCTCGATGAGGAAGTTGCCCGCCTGCACCTCGGCCGCATCGGCGCGAAACTGACCAAACTGACCAAGCAGCAGGCCGACTACCTCGGCATCAGCGTCGACGGCCCCTTCAAGCCCGATTACTACCGCTACTAAATAAAACTCAATTAATACAATAAGTTAAATATTAACCTGCACCACGATGCACCAAGCATCAGGTGCAGAGGGTCCGCCGCACAGCCCCGGGGTTTCCCCGGGGCTTTTCTGTTTCTCCCGCTATACAGCGTGAAGCGTGTAATCAGCATTCTGAGCTTTAAACATGCCGTATATTATGGGGTTACCAGAACCAGAATAGAAGGTATTCATGGCAGAACCAGCCTTGACTTTTGGCTCAGTAACTCCTTTAGCCATAAGAGCTTTAGCTTTCGATGCACTATTCTGACCTGCAAAAGATCCACAGACGGTTTGCAAATCCTCTTTATAATTTTGAACATGGAATTTATATTCGCCTCCTGCACCAACAACAAAACGATTGCGCAGGTCTTTTGTACCAGCCTGCCCGTTGCAGAGCTCCCACCCAGTGGGGATATCCGCCGTCGTGCCGCTCCAGAGCGCGATCGTGCCCTTAGGTGCCCCCCAGGAGTAAATAGCCGGCGCCATATCTGCCGCCCCCCGGATAAGACCACTCACAAGCTCCTCCGGAGTGCCTTTTTCAGGCTTTGGAAGCCCGAGATAGTCTGAAAGGGTTGTTCCAGGTTTGGCGAGCCCCAGAGACAGCCCGTCGAGAGCCCCAGATAACAAAGACCTGGCACCAATGCCTATCTGACGGAGAGAACGGGAATACACATTGCTGTCTGCCCCCATAGGCATCATCTGGAATCTTCGCAGGCAAACCTAATCCAACCCCCATAGCTGTCCCTGACGTTTTTTTTGTCTCTGTCGTATTGCTTTTTTGAGAAGCTTTAGATAGGTTGCTTTCCAGGGGCATGCCTTCGACAGCAGAAAATTCCCTATCGCTGCGTACTAATAGGTCAGGGGACCCTGACCGCCTGACGAGAGATGGAGGAACGGGGGGTCCTCCCAAGGTCCATGCCCGGCCAAAAGATTCAGGATAAATACTTTTAAAGTAGCTATCTATGAATCTTTTTTGTGCTTGGTTAGCAAGATATCCGGTAGTACATACGATACCGCCATCTGGCCCTTTCATGAATGGGGCTACGAAATATGTGTCTGGATTGACAACCATTCCTATGGATTTTCTTCCAAGGTTTGGATTTTGCCTCCCAGGCTTCGGGATGGAGCGTCCCGACTTTTGAATTCTTGCGTCTACCCGTGTCCATACCATATTTCACATCTCTGAAGAACTTACTGCGGAGTGAGGAATATAGCTGCTTCCGCCTCTTCCGGCGCAACAGCTCCTCCAGCCATGAGGCCGAGGAGCCCTCCCGGCACCTTCCGCCACATCCCTGCCATCTACCACCCCCGCCTCGATTTCAGACGCTACTGGTCCTTCCTTTTTCCGCTGAACATCCCGCCCGCCTGCTTCTTCCGGAGCCGGCGGGCTTTTTCGTTTTTACAGGGGAAGCCCGCGGCCGGGAATCACATCCTTCATGACGATGGTCGAATTCAGCCTTAAGACACCCGGAAGACGGCTCAGCGTATCATCATAAAGCTCCTGATATTCCGTGATGCTTCTGGTCACCACGGTCACGATGTAGTCTGGCGTATTGAAGAGCCTCCGGCAGTCTGTAATCTGAGGCACCCTCTGCACGGCCTCCTCAAACCCTTCCACCAGCTGGGCCGTGCATTCCTTCAGCGTGACGAAAACTATCGCGGAAAACCCCAGCCCCACTGCCGCGGCATTGATTTCAGCCCTGTAGCCTGTGATGATACCCGCCTTTTCAAGAGCCTTCAGCCGGCGGTGGCACGGAGAGTCGCTCAGGCCGATCTTTTGGGCAAGATCGGAGACAGAAATTCTCCCGTTGTGCTGTAATTCAGCAAGAATTTTGCGATCTATCTCATCCATTTGCTAAAATCTCCTAAAATACGTCCCAAAAGAATGAAAATTTGGAAGCACATTGCGGGACATACGGCATATTATGCCTCCCATCAAGCACAAAGCGGATTTTTCCCGCAGAAGCGGAGGCAGATTATGGATTTCACAATAATTGGCGCTTTCTGGGCTCTTTCTATTCTTCTCAGCCTTACGCCCGGCCCTGACTGGGCCTGCTGCATCGCAGCCGGCCTGAAAGGCCATCGGGTGATGCCGGCTGTTGCCGGCCTCATAACAGGACACACGGTAATGATGCTCACAGTCGCCTTCGGGGCCGGCCGGATTCTCGCGGGCAGTCCCGCTCTCATGACGGCGCTCACCGCGGCTGGCGCCATTTATCTGCTGTGGTTCGGCGTAGGCATGCTCCGTCACCCCGGCCGCATCGCGCAGGGAAACGGCGCCAGGGCTGATACCAGAAAGAGCTGGTGGCTCAGGGGTGCCTGCGTGAGCGGGCTGAATCCCAAGGTTTTTCTGCTCTTCTTCGCTCTTCTGCCGCAGTTCGTAAGGCCTTCCCTGCCGCTTTCACCGGAACTGCAGATGATCACCCTCGGTGCCATTCATCTCGCCACCTGCGCGATGATCTATCTTGGCGTCGGCTTCGGAGCGGAATTCCTGCTCAGGAGCCGCGCCTCGCTCGCTGTGCTGGCCGGGCGTGTTTCCGGTGTCGTCATGACCTTTGTGGGCGCTTCCCTGATCTATGAGCAGGCATCTCCCTGGGTACGGGGCTTCCTGGCCTGATTCGATTTTTCAGTGAGAAACAGAAGGCCTCCGGCGAAAGCCCGGGGGCCTTTTGTTTCTTCAGCCCCGGCAGGGGAAAAAGACGCGCAACGCGAATGTCACCTGAGCGAAGCTCTCCTGTCGAAAGGCTCTGTCAGAGTGCAGAACGTCAGAAAGAAAAAGAAATACGGCGATCTCCCCTGACGGGGGAGAAAAAGGAGAACGTCATGCGCGAAAAGACCATCAGGGAGGCTGAGGCATGCGACAGCCGCGGCTGGACCAGAATGACCAGAGCCGCCTTTACGGGAAATATCGGAGAAATGAAGGAACTGCTTGATGGCGGATGTGATGTCAACAGTCAGGACAATATGGGCATGACGCCGCTGCACTGGGCCAGGACGACAGAGATGATGTCATATCTTATCGACAGCGGCGCGAATCCTGAAATACGCGACAACTGCGGCATGTCCGTGCTTACGGCCACAGTCTTTTATGCCTGCGATGAGAGCATCACGGAACGCGTAAAACTTCTCCTGGATGCCGGCGCTGACGTCGACGTCGAAGACGGAGAGGGACGCTCTCCCCTGCAGCTGGCCGTGGATCGCGGCCTCCCCGAGGTGGCCGCCCTGCTCGTCCATGCCGGCGCGGATCCCAATGCCAGGGACGTCTACGGCTGGACAGCCCTGCACCTTGCAGCCGGACGGGGAAACAAACGCGTGGCCGAAGCGCTCATGCAGGCCGGAGCCGACCCCAGTCTCCGGGATGACGAGGGAAAAACGCCCGCTGACCTCGCCGCAAACGCCCTTGTCAGAAAGGCCATCATGAACGGCAGCTGCCAGGCCTGAACAGATTTCCGTCCTCCCGTACTTGTCAGTGTCTTACCCCCCGGCCGGGAGAACAGATCCTGCCTGCTGTTCTCCCTCCTCTGAATTTCAGGACTCCTCCGTGCAGTGCGGGCCGGCTGCCCGCGCACCTAAACCGCCGGTGCTGGCTGCCGGCGGTTTTTACCTTTAGTATGTTAATCTCGCATGTATATCTGCAGCGCCTCCTGGGATTGCCTTAGGAAAGTCCAGGCCAGTGTGTAAATCACCCGTTGCGGCCCGTTCGCGATTTCGATCAGCGTCTTTATGACTTCCGGTGTCATGCACTCCCTAAAAATTTTGGGACTGAAAAGAGCCCGGCCTGATTGCTTCTGATGGCTTTCTTCAATCAGGACTGCTCACATTGTTCCCATCAATGGACTCCATCTGGCAAACTACCGATCAGGGTGGAACAGCGCTTTTGGCCGGATTATTTTTCGCCTGATTTTCTGTCCGGAGTGATGTCCCCTTCAATCTCACCTTATCTCCTTCATTTTATTGCTATCTCCATCATTTAATGCCAAAATGATTGAGATAGCTTCAGAATGAAGGAAACCCTTATGCACACCTTTGATGACAATAAAATACCTGATGAGCTTTTAACCCCCGAAATTCTTCAATTGCTCGCCTCAATTCACGAGCACAAAGGACGTCAGGATTTATTTTTGGAAGCAAAGACTGACGAATTAGGCACGTTACTGGATGCGGCTATGATCCAAAGCACAGGGGCTTCCAACCGCATCGAAGGAATATTTACCAGCGACAAGCGCCTTAAAGAATTAGTCAGTCACAAGGCAGAACCGCGTAATCGTTCTGAACAGGAAATCGCCGGATACCGTGAGGTACTCCAAACTATACATGAAAGTTATGAGTACATTTTCTTTACCCCTAATGTAATTCTGCAGCTGCACAGAAATCTATACTCTTATTCCTCTGGTACTGTTGGCGGAAAATATAAAAATGCGGATAATATTATTGCAGAGACAGATGCATCAGGCCATCAGAGAACCCGGTTTATCCCGGTTCCGGCCTTTCAGACTGCAGAAGCGATGAATTCGCTGTGCTCCACCTTTTCCAGAGCATGGGAGCAGGGGAAATGGGATAAGCTTCTTCTCATCCCTATGTTTATTCTTGACTTTCTTTGTATTCATCCTTTCAATGACGGCAATGGGCGTATGAGCAGACTGCTTACATTACTTCTCCTTTATAAGGCTGGATATATCGTGGGGAAGTACATAAGTATTGAAATGTTGATTGAAAAAACAAAAGAAACATACTACGAAACTCTTCAGTTAAGTTCGTATGGGTGGCATGAAAACAAAAATATTTACGGACCTTTCATAAAATATTATCTGGGCATTATCGTAAAAGCATACAATGAATTCGAAACCAGAGTGAACTATTTAGTCACCAAAAAGATGTCGAAACCCGATCGAATCAAAGCTGTTATAAATCAAAAAATAGGTTCTATAACAAAAAAAGAAATTATGGAAAGCTGTCCTGATATCAGTAAAGTCACCGTAGAGCGGACCCTGACTCAGCTGGTAAAAAACGGGCTCATCATAAAAATCGGCGCAGGACCTTCCACCGCATATATCCGCAGGCAATAAAGCTGGGCAGCCAGATAATCTGTCATTCCCCAGTCACCTGGGCTGCCAGCGGACGTTCCTCAGCTCAGCCTTTGTTTGAGCGGCCCCCCTTCCCTCTGCATATCAGAGTTCAGAGAGCGGGATCACAGTACAGCGGCAGTTGAAGCCGTTAGGAAGGGAATTCCTGTCCCAGAATGGACTGTCCAGCGGGGAAGACTTTCCGGTGCAGGCAGGCATGCGCAGGCCGTGTCCTTTTTCCATAATGGCCAGGTACTGCCAGTACGAACGCGCCTTGCCACGGGAAAAGCCTCCATACAGATCCCGGCATGGCACACCATCTGTCTATCCATACTTCCAATGCGGCTGCTTCTCCCCGGTCACCGATGCCTTCTCTTCTGGCAGCAGGCTCACTGCCGCAGCGCGTACGGGAGTGAGGTCGGGTGGCTTCAGCTCCCGGAGCAGGAAAGATAAAAAACGCAGGCGTCCGAGGTTATCCGGAGCGGCCTTTTTTGCGTCTGTGGACAGGGGAGCTGGGGCTTTCTTCCCTGCCTGACTTGTATCCCAGCTGGCCTAAATTTTTTCAGACGGATGCGACACGGTGTCATTCCCCCAGCCGTCGCCCGAAGGGAGACGTCCCAGGTGCGCGCTATGTGGGGTTCATAGCCGGTTAGCCGGTATCGCGTGAAAGTCGAGAAGGATAAATCCGCTAAGCCTGTAAACTTACGCATTGGGGGGCCCACCATCCGTCCCGACAATCTGTTCTTTCTTAAACGCCCAGTAATTGCAGCTCTCTTTTCATTTTTCCAGCTTATTTTCCGCAGGCCCGTCACGTAAAGCTCATTGCCGTCTCTCGTGGCAGGCTGCCTGTTTGTGCGGGAGACAGGCTCTGTCCGACGGTCGCTCCATCTCTTATATTAGATATGTCCTTATTTGCGGACGTTTTAAAACATACAAGCGCCGGCCTTTTCCTGAGGCGTCACTGATGCTTCCGCGAACAAGATCTGCGGGGTCTTTCTGTTTAGACTGCTCACATAGAAAGCTCCCCCCTGACTCACCGGGGATCTTCTTCGCCCCGGACCACGGCAGAGCGCTCACCTGCTGCCAGTACCGTAGGCCTCTTCCGGAGGCAGATCTCTCCTGGTGAGCCTGGGGGCCGCAGCAGGCTTTTTGCCGGTGAGGCCTGCCATCAGCTGTCTCCTTCCTTCTCCAGGCTGGCTGTCCCCTATCCGGCAGCCTCCGTCAGGGGCCTGGGCACGAATCCCCGGCGTTCCCAGTGTCATGAACAGGCCTGGCAGCGCGGTGAGGCGGCTTTCAGAGGCATTCAGGCCTCCGGCGCTGCCTGCGCGGCCCTGACCCGTGAAAGGTCCGGACGCTCTGAGGGTTTCGGGAAAATGCCTGTGATGGCGTCACTATCCTGAGCCGGAACTTCTTCACTGTGAGCATCTCCTCCCCCAAACCGGCCAGGCCGGAAGTTCAGAAGTCCGTGCTGACCGCTTTCCCTGGGCCGCAGACATTCTGAAAGTGTTCCGCAGTGAATCCGGGTAGCCCCGAAGGGTTTCCTGCCGGAACTTTTCCATCCTGGTCCCGGAGAGTCACAGAGCCCGGTACATGGTGCCGGACAGTCCCGCGCGAGGTCCCGATCCGCCGGCTGCGGCCGGGGCAGCGTGAGGAGAACTGTGTTTTTTTATGAATTGAAATTGACATTCAATTTCAAAAAAGCTACTGACATTCATGCCCATGCTGGCGGGATCTGCCGCCGCAGCCGTCCTGTTTTGCGCGGCTGGCAGCTATCAGGGCGAAGAAGAGCGAATTTTTTGGGGAGACTTGTTTATGCCAGAACAGTTAGCGGAAAGCGGCGTTTCCAGTTCAGAAACCTTTGTCTCGATAGTCGATGTTGTGCAGAAACTGCACGCGGCGCAGCCGGATAAACCGGTTCTGCGTTTCCTGCCCGATGGCGATCCGGCTCATGAAATTGTGTGGGATTATACGCGGCTGACCACCCGCGCCAAAGCCGTGGCTGCGGCCATTGGGAGTACGGGCAAAGGCGACGGCTGCCCTGTTCTGCTCATGCTCCCGCCAGGACTGGAATTTATTTCGTCCTTCTTCGGCTGTCTGTACGCCAGGGCCATCGCGGTTCCCATGACGCCACCCGGACTCGCGCGCATGGCGCGCACGTTCTCAAGGCTTGCCCGCATCGTGAATGACTCCGGCGCGAAGATTATCATCACGGATACGCGCCTCATGAAAGCCGTTGAGGAACTGCGGGCGCGCATGGACATGCCTGAGGATATGTCCATCATTAATTTTGATGAGGTTGACGACAGGCTGGCAGCTGACTGGAAATATCTGCCGCTTTCTCCGGACACGCCCGGCTGGCTGCAGTACACGTCCGGCTCCACCAGCGATCCCAAGGGCGTCATTGTCACACACGGCAACATCATCGCCAACTGGCAGAGCATCTGCAGCGGCATGAAACTGCCTGACGGCGTGATTTTCATGAGCTGGCTTCCCCCGTTCCATGACATGGGCCTCGTTGGCGGCATCATCACGCCCATACTCTGCGGCGGCGAATGCATCACCATGCCGCCCATGGCCTTCCTGCGCAGTCCTTTTGCCTGGCTCAGGGCCTGTTCGCATTATCACGCCTATCTGACCGGTGCGCCGAATTTTGCCTATGATTCCTGCTGCGAGCGCATCACCGATGCCCAGCTGAAGGAACTTGATCTGAGCTCAGTCAGGGTCTGTTACTGCGGCTCCGAGCCCATACGCCTCAAGACCGTAAAGCGGTTCCTTGAACGTTTCGCGGGAACGGGACTTTCCAGGGAAGTGTTCTATCCCTGCTACGGCCTTGCCGAGAACACCCTGTTCTCAAGCGGCACATGGATTGGCAGAGGCGAATATGCCGTCTGTCTTGACCGTGAACAGTACGCGGCCGGCAGAATCGTCACTGTCCCGGAGGATAATCCCAACGCGTGGCCTCTGGTCACCTGCGGCCGCGAGGTAAAAAACACCGAAATCCGCATTGTCAATCCGGATACCCGTCTGGCAGAGGGAGAGGACGAGATCGGCGAAATCTGGCTCAGGGGCGCGTGCGTGGCTGCCGGTTACTGGCACAAAAAAAAGGAAACAGAGGAAAGCCTCAAAGCCGTCCTCGCGGATACGGGCGAAGGTGGCTGGCTCCGCACGGGAGACCTTGGCTTCATGCACAGAGGGAGCCTCTACGTCTCCGGACGCCGCAAGGAAATGATCATTGTAAACGGGCGCAATTTCTTCCCCCAGGACATGGAGGAAAGCGTCACCCAGAACGTCCCCGGCCTTGAGAAAAACGGCGCCGCAGCCTTCGGCGTGGAAACCGGGAAAGGCGAAGGGCTTGTCGCGGTCTTCGAAACGAAGCTTCCTCCCGAAAAGAGAGAGGCTGCGCTCACGGCCATCCGCACCACGCTGACTGAGGAATTTGATGTGCTGCCTCACGCCGTTGTGCTCGTGAAGCGCCACGGCGTGCCCAAGACCACGAGCGGCAAAATCCAGCAGGCCGTGTGCCGGAAAATGTATCTTGCCGGGGAGCTCCCCGTGCTCGCCATGTGGCAGGAAAAGGAAAGCGCGGCCGGTGCCGAAAAATGGGGCATGACGCCGCCGCCTGAGGCCGAAGCAGGCGAAACGCTCCGGCAGAACTGGGAAGCCTGGCTCATGAGAGGCCTGGTTTCCCGGCTCGGTCTCGGAACGGACGCGGTCACGCCGCACACGCCCTTCAGTTCCATGGGCATGAACTCTTCCACCGCCGTGTCACTGACAGGGGAACTGCAACAGATTCTCGGGCGCCAGCTTTCCCCCACTCTCTTCTATGACTGCGCCGATGTCTCCGAACTGGCCGCGTTCCTCTCCGGGGAATCTGCCGGGAAAAACGGCGCAAAAGCAGCGAAATGCGAACCCATGGCCATCATCGGGCTCGCCTGCCGCCTTCCCGGCGCCGACTCGCCGGAAGAGCTCGCAAAGACGCTTTTCGCCGGAACGGACGCGATCTCCGGGCGCAGGATTGGCGGTAAAACCTGTTTCGGCGGTTTTGTAAAAGATCCCGCGGCGTTTGACGCAGCCCTCTTCGGCATCTCCCCCCGCGAGGCCGGGGAAATCGATCCCCAGCAGCGCATGCTTCTGGAGGTCTCCTGGGAAGCTCTTGAGCGGGCCGGCATCGCGCCCGACTCCCTGCGCAGCAGCATGACTGGCGTGTTTACGGGCATCAGCGGAACCGATTTTGAGAATCTCCGCCTCTCTTCCGCCGTTCCCCTCAACGCCTACGTGGGCACGGGCACGGCGCACAGCATCGCGGCCAACCGGCTCTCCTGGTTTTACGGGCTCCGGGGACCGAGCATGGCCGTTGACAGCGCCTGCTCGTCCTCGCTTCTCGCCCTGCACACAGCCTGCCGCAGCCTCCAGAACGGCGAATGCGATCTGGCTCTTGTCTGCGGCGTAAATCTTCTCGCCTCCCCTGTAGGAAACGATGTCCTTGATGACGCGCATCTCATGGCGCCGGATGGCCGGTGCAAGACCTTTTCCGCTGACGCCAACGGCTACGTGCGCTCGGAAGGATGCGTGGTGCTGGTTCTGAAAAAGCTCGCTGACGCGGAACGGAACGGGGACAGGATCCTGGGAGTCGTGAGGGGATCCGCCGTCAACCAGGACGGCAGAACGAGCGGTCTTACGGCGCCGAGCCGTCACGCCCAGGCAGCCCTCCTGAAGAGTGCCCTCGACGCGGCCGGACTTTCTCCTTCGGACATTGACGCCATAGAGGCGCACGGCACGGGCACGGCTCTCGGCGATCCCATCGAGTTCGGAGCCATCAACGACGTGTACGCGGGAAGCCACACGGCAGGAAGCCCCCTGATCGTTTCCTCGGTCAAGACCAGTATCGGCCACCTCGAGGCCTGCGCCGGTCTCGCCGGCGTATGCCGCGCGCTTGTTTCGTTCGCCGCGGAATCCATTCCGCCCACGCTTCATTTCACGAAACTCAACCCGGCCATCGACGTAACCGCTGTTCCGTCCGCCATTCCGGTGAAAGCCGCGCCCTGGCCGCGGACGGAAGGACATCCCCGTCTGGCCGGTGTCAGCTCTTTCGGATTCGGCGGCACCAATGTGCACGTGATTCTCGGCGAGCCGCCCCTGCCGGCTGAACGTTCCGTGGACGCTTCAAAAGAGCTTTCCGTGTTCACGCTTTCCGCGGCGTCGGCTGATCAGCTCCAGAAGCTGGCCCTTTCCTGCGCTGGAAGGCTCAGGGACGCGGACGGGGAGCTTTTCACCGATCTCTGCCTGACCTCCTGTCTCGGACGGGCGGCCATGCCGTACCGCCTTGCCGTCTTTGACCGCCAGGCCATGCATTCCGCTCCGGGCTGCGCGCCTGACGGCTATTTCACCGGCCGCGTTCCGGAAGGGACTCCCGCCCGCAGGGTGGTTCTCGTGCTCACGGACGGCGTCCCCGCCGTCCCGGAAGCGGCCGTTTTCGCCTCGCGCGCCGGAGAGATCGCGGCGGGCGTTCCCGGACGCTTCCGGGAAGTTTCCGCCGCGCGCCGTCTCTGTATGATGGCGGCCCAGATGCTCGCCTGGAAGGATTTTACCGGTCAGCCTGCCGGCATTCTGTATACGCCCGTTATGGCTCCCGCGGCCGCGCTTGCCACAGGACTTATCGGTTTCGATGATGCACTTGCCCTCGCGGCAGGCGAAAAAGTGACCCCGAAAATACACCATCCCGAAACGGCGGCCTACAGTATAGCGGATGGCGAAGCCCTCACGGACACGGCCCTTCTCAGGGGAGCGGCTGCAAAGACGCCAACGCCTGACAATAACGCGCTTTCTGCCCTCGCGAAGGGAAAATTCGGAGACGCGGAAATTCTGGTTCTCGCCGCCGGTGAGGACGGGGGAAAGCCCGGCATCCTCTATACCCATGACCCTTCGGGGCGCTCCATGGCCGGAAAGGTTCTCGCGGCGCTCTGGACCCGCGGCGCGGCCGTCTCCTGGCCGGCTGTGTACAGGCTGAGCCGGGGCAGGCGCGTTCTGCTTCCGACCTACCCCTTCAGGCGCACCCGCTACTGGTTCGCGGACAGGAGCGATGAGCCCGTACAGACCACGGTGCTTGCCGCGAGACGAGCGCCGAGCCCGGACATGACTGTGTCCGCGGCCGAAGTCATGAGGCCGGAAGGGAAAGATTCCTCCCCGTCCTTCAGCGGTGAAGAACTCCTTGATTTTCTGGAAAACGCGGCAGGAGAGATCCTGCGTCTGCCTGAGGGGCGCCTCGATCCGAAAACACCGCTCGTGCGGGCCGGATTCGATTCCCTCATGCTCATGGAGCTCGCCCAGCGCACGCGCCGGCGTCTCGGCCGCAGCCTGGCCCCGGCCCTCTTCCTCGAGGCGAAGGATCTTGCCGATCTGGCGGACCACATCGCCGTGGCTCCCGCGGACAGAACAAAAGAGGCTGTCATCGTCCCCGCGCCGCAGGACAGGTTTAAGCCCTTCCCGCTGACTGACGTACAGCACGCCTACTGGCTCGGCCGGGGAGAGGAAATGCCCCTTGGCGGCGTGAGCTGCTGCGCCTACGCCGAACTTGATTTCAGAAATCCCGAACTGACGAGACTTGAAAAAGCCCTGAACAAAACCATCGCGCGCCATGACATGCTGCGCTGCGTCTTCACCGATGACGGACGCCAGCGTGTTCTGGAAGAAGTGCCCCCCTGTCATATCGTTGTGGAGGATGTGTCCGGCCTCGGGGCTGAGGAAAAGAAGAAAGCACTGGAGGCAAAGACCAATGGGCTGTCGCACGAGGTCCTGCCTCTCGACAGAGCCCCCGTTCTTGCCATCAGGGCCACCCGCCTTGATGCTGAAACGGTGCGCCTGCACATCAAGATGGACATGCTCATCGCGGACGCCTTCAGTTTCGGCATACTGCTGAAAGACATCGCCGGATGGTACGCTTTCCCTGAAATGGAGAAGCCCGCCCTGACGCTGTCCTTCCGCGACTGCGTGCTGGCAGAGGAAGCCGCCAGAAAGAGCCCGCGCTTCGAGGCGGACAGGGCCTACTGGATGGCCAGAATACCCTCTCTTCCCGGAGGGCCCGAGCTGCCCCTCGCCGCCGATCCGCAGACCATGCACAGGCCCCGCTTCACGCGGCGCATGGCCGAGATGCCGGCTGAAAAATGGAGCAGGCTCAAGGATCTCGCCCGCGCCCGCGGCCTTACCCCGTCGGCCATGCTGCTTTCCGCCTTCAGCCTGGTTCTTTCCCGCTGGTGCGCGAAGCCCCGCTTCTGCCTTATGCTGACCACGTTCGACAGGGGACAGGGACACCCCGAAATCAACGAAATCGTGGGCGATTTCACGAAACTTCTCCTCCTTGAGGTAAACCGCGAAAGGGGCGCGAGCTTCGCTGACCACGCGGAAGCGGTGAGTTCGCGGCTCAGGAGTGATCTCGGACACGGCCTCTTCTCCGCCATGGACGTTCTGCGGGAACTCAGCGGCGGCAGATCCACCTCCCATTCCGCCGTTGTCTTTACGAGCGCCCTGCCCCTTGGCAGCGAGGATCTCTTCAGCCCCTCCTATGACATGGACGTCCGCGCGGGCTATTCCGTCTCGCAGACGCCCCAGGTCTGGCTCGATCATCAGGTCTGCGAATACAGGGGAAAGCTCATCTACACCTGGGACTGCGTGGAAGCGCTTTTCCCGGATGGCATGATGGACGCCATGTTTGAAACCTACGGCGCGTTCCTTGAAAAGCTTTCGGATCCTTCCTTCTGGGACAGGGCCGTGCCGCTCGCGGAGCTTCCCGCGGGACAGGAAACAGCGCGCAGGGCCGCCAATGACACGGCCGTGGAACGCGTTCCTGAGACCATTCAGGCTGCCTTCCTGAGACAGGCCGGAGCGGACGGCTCCCTTCCCGCCGTCATGGCAGGGGATCGTGTTTTCTCCCGTTCGGAAATCGTGAATATAGCGAAAGGCATCGCTTCCGGTCTCGTGAAAGCCGGTTTCCGCGAAGGCGAAATCGCCGCTGTCATGATGGAAAAGAGCTGGGAGCAGATCGCCGCGGCCATGGCCATCCTTCTCGCGGGCGGAACGTACCTGCCCGCGGATCCGTCTCTGCCTGACAAACGCCTCATCTTCATGATGAAGGAGGCGGAAGTCCGTTTCTGCCTCGTCCGTCCCGGAGAAGAATCCCGCGCTGAACGGGTCGGCTGTTCCGCCGTTCCCGTCACGGAAGGCGCCGCGCGGAACGCGGACTCCGCCGAGCTTCCCGGACCCGTGGATCCCGATATGCCGGCTTATGTAATCTACACTTCCGGCTCCACAGGGACACCCAAGGGCGTGGTGATTCAGCACGCTGCCTGCGACAACACACTCGCCGATCTGAGGGAACGCTTCTCCCTCAGCGCCAGTGACCGCGTCCTCGCTCTGGCGAGCCTCTCCTTCGACCTTTCCGTCTTTGACGCCTTCGGCGTCACAGGCGCGGGCGGCGCCATTGTCATGCCCGCGCCTGACGAACTGCAGGATCCCGCGGCCTGGTGCCGTCTCATGAAAAAGCGCGGCGTCACTGTCTGGAACACGACGCCCGCGCTTATGCAGCTCCTTCTCGATTACCTCGATGAGCACGGGGAAGACATTCCGGAACAGCTGCGCCTCGCCATTCTGAGCGGCGACCGCATCCCGCTCTCCATGCCCGGGCGCATGCGCGCGGCCTGGCCCGGCATCACCGTCGCGGCCATGGGCGGCGCCACGGAAGCCTCCATCTGGTCCAACCTGCAGAAGGTCACGTCCGTTCCGGAAAGCTGGCACAGCATTCCCTACGGCAGGCCCCTCAGCAACCAGGGATACCTCGTGCTTGACGAAGACATGAGTCCCTGCCCGGACTGGGTCACAGGCGACCTCTATATCACGGGCCGCGGCCTCGCGCGGGGCTATCTCAATAATCCCGGCCTGACGGAGAAGTCCTTCTTCAGACATCCGGTCACGGGAGAGCGCCTCTACCGCACGGGCGACCTCGGCCGCTACTGGCCGGACGGAACGCTTGAGTTCATGGGACGCAGCGACAGTCAGGTCAAGGTGAACGGCTTCCGCGTGGAGCTTGAGGAAATCGAAAGCGCCATGCGCCGCTGTCCCGGCGTGAAGAACGCCGCGGCCGCAGTTGTGAGCGGCCGCGAGGGCAGCAGGCTGGTTGGTTTCGCAGCCATGGAAGGCGCGGATGAGACGCCGGCCGAGACGCCGGAAGAATACGCGGCCCGCAGCAGGGCCATGCGGGAGGCTGGAATTACCCTCATCGACGAAACCGATCGCCTCACCTTCAAACAGGCGGGGCATAACCTGCGGCAGGATCTCTCCAGCCTGCCACGGGTGAGCATGGGCTCAGACGGGGACAGGACAGGGGAACTCTTTTCGCGGCGCATCTCCTCCCGCCGCTTCCTGTCCGTCCCCGTCCCGGGCACTGCTTTCCCGGCGCTCATCCGCTCCCTCATGGGGTTAAGCGTGCCGGAATGGCCTACGGTCCGGCACCGTTACGGTTCCGCGGGCTGGACGTACGCTGTCCAGGCCTATGTCATCATCCGTCCCGGACGCGTGGAAGGTTTCCCGGACGGGGGCGCCTTCTACTATCATCCTCTTGAAAACGCGCTGGTCCGCCTTGGCCCGTGTCCTGAGGACGCGGCTGACGCGTTCCCCTCCCACAACAGGGAAATCTTTGAAAGCGGCGCCTTCGCCATCATCCTGGCCGCGGACATGGACGCCATCCGCCCGGTCTACGGAAACAGATCCGATGATTTCGTCCTCATCGAGGCCGGCCTCATGAGCCAGCTTCTGGAGGAGACGGCCATGCCCAATTCTCTCGGGCTCTGCCAGATCGGCGCTGTGGACTACGGGCGCTTCGCTGATGTCTTCCGCCTCGGGCCCTCTCACCGCTGCCTGCACTGCCTCATCGGCGGCGCGGTTGAGCGCGGGAAAAACTGGAAATTCACGGACGCCATGTACGAGTCCCTCGGAGAAAACGCGCCCGGATCCGGAACCGCGGATCCCGAAAAAATCCGCGGGCTCCTCTCACAGTGGCTTCCCGGATACATGGTGCCGCACACCATCCTGACCCTGCCGGCCATTCCGCTCACGTCCAACGGCAAGGTGGATCGCAGAAAACTGGTGTCCCTGGCCGAAGCCGGCGTTAAGGCAGCCGTCTTCACGCCGCCCGAGGGCGAGGGAGAGACGAAGCTCGCCGCTCTGGCTGAGAAGGTGCTCGGACGCGAAAACATCGGCGCCCTGGACAACTTCTTTGACCTCGGAGCGACATCCCTGCAGCTCGTGCTTTTCCAGCGCCGCGTCAGCGAAATGCTCTCAAAACCCGTGGCCATCACGGACATCTTCGCGCATCCCAACATCAGGGACCTCGCTGCCTTCCTCTTTGGGAAGACCGATTCCACGGATGAGGCCCTGACCGACGCGGGAGCAAGGGGCGCGCGCCGCAGGATGAAGCGCCGTACCGCGCGCCGCGCAGCCGGATCTGATTCTACAGGACAGAATGTCGACAAACAGTAAATGGCAGCAGGCGCTGCCGGGTGGAATTCATGATTGATAAAAACGACGTACTTGAAAATGGCATAGCCATTGTCGGCATAAGCTGCCGCTTCCCCGGTGCCCGGAGCCTCAGGGAATACTGGGACAACCTCTGCAGGGGAAAGGTCAGCGTGACCTTTCCGGACAGGGAAACCCTCGCTGAAGCCGGCGTCAGCCGGGAGCTTCTGGAGGATCCCTCCTACGTGCGGGCCTTCTACGGCCTCAGCGATACGGAAATGTTTGACGCCGCGTTCTTCGGCTACGCCGGGAGCGAGGCGGAAAAAATAGATCCACAGCAGCGTATGTTTCTTGAATGCTGCTGGGAAGCACTGGAAGACGCCGGTTATTCTCCCCTGCCCGGATCCGGTCTTGACAGAAAGAGCGTGGGCATGTTCGGCGGCTGCCGCATCAGCACCTATCTGAACCAGGTGTACCATGGCATGCGCCCGGGCGGCGGAGCGGAAGCCTTCCAGTGCCTTGTGGGCAATGACAAGGACTATCTGTGCACGCGCGTGTCCTACAAGCTCAACCTGCACGGACCCAGCATCAGCGTGCAGTCCGCCTGCTCGAGCTCGCTCGCGGCCCTGCATCTCGCCTGCGACAGCCTGCGTCAGGGAGCCTGCGACATGGCTCTCGCCGGCGGCGCGGCAGTGGACGTGCCCCAGGGACGCGGCTATCTCTGGCAGAAGGGCATGATATTCTCCCCGGACGGATACTGCCGTCCCTTTGACAAAAACGCCTCGGGAACGGTCTTTTCCGGCGGCGTCGGCGTTGTGGTTCTGAAACGTCTTGAGGACGCCCTGGCTGACCGCGACGATATCTACGCCGTTGTCATGGCCTCGGCCATCAACAACGACGGCGCGCGCCGCGTAGGCTACACGGCTCCCGGCGAATATGGCCAGACCGCGGTCATCGCAGAGGCCATTTCCCTCGCGGGCATTTCGCCGCGCGACATCGGCTACGTGGAAACGCACGGCACGGGCACGGCCATCGGCGATCCCATAGAGTTCGCAGCCCTGAAAAAGGTATTCGGCAGGTCCACGTCAGACAGGAACTTCTGCGCCCTCGGCGCGGTCAAGGCCAATATCGGCCACGCCGACGCAGCCGCGGGCATAGCCAGCCTCATCAAGGCGGCCATGGCCGTGAAGACGGGCGTCATCCCCCCGAACCCGCTTTTCACGGAGGCCAATCCCGCCATCAGTCTGCAGGACAGCCCCTTCTATATCAATACCGGGCTGACCGGCTGGAAGGACAGTTCCGCTCCCAGGGCGGCCGGCGTCAGCTCGTTCGGCATCGGCGGCTCAAACGCCCACGTTCTTCTTGTGGAGCCTCCGGCGCGCACGTCTTCCCGGATGCCGGTTTCCCAGCCGGATCTTTTTGTCCTGTCCTCGCGCAACGAGTCCATGCTGCGCGCCATGGCCGGACGCATGGCCGTCAGGCTGAAGGAAGGCGTTCCGCTCGCCGATTTCTGCTACACGGCCCGCGCCGGCCGGAGTTCTGACCGCTGCCGCATGGCTCTCATGCGCGGAAAGGAAGACGTTCTCGCGAAAGATCTCGAACGCTTCTCCAGGGGAGAAACGCCGGAAGGGCTCCTCCTCGCCGACAACGTGAAGAGCGCGGGACTGGAATCCTCATCAGCTCCGAAAACACCTGACAACGCGGCCCTCGCCTGGATAGCCGGCGAGCCGGGCGCGCTCAGCCTGGTGCAGAAGGAGGCCTTTGACAGGGGGGCTTCCCTGGTTCATCTGCCGGGAACACCCTTCCAGAGGAAACGCTGCTGGCCCCGCAGGGAAGCCAGCGTGGAGAATATGAGGGAAAAACTGCGGCATCCCGTGCTGAAGAGCCGTTTCGCCGCACCCGGCGGTCCCGTCTTCTATGAAGGCGTTCTGACGGGCGATGCCCTCGCGTCACTGCTCGATCACAAAGTACGCGGCACGGCCATCGCTCCGGCCAGCTTCTTTATCGAGCTCATGACCACGGCCGGCCGCAGGGAATCTGGCCGCGGCGCGGTCCTGACCGGGTTCCGCATCCTTTCGCCCCTTATGCTTGAAGACGGGAAAGACGTCTTCTTTGAACTCACGGCCTCGCCCGTCTCCGGACGGGATGATCTCAGGCTGGAACTTTTCGCTTCTGAGGAATCCGGAAGCGCCGGATCCTGGAAGCGTATCGCCCAGGCCACGGCCGAGGCGGGAAACGGGCTCCCCGCTTTTGACGCACCAGGAGCGGAAGCGTTCCCTGAAAGCGTTGATACAGGGGCCTATTATGACGCCATGCACGGGCTGGGCGTTGACTACGGTCCGTCTTTCAGGCTCATCAGAAAAATTACCAGGAATCAGGGCGGGACCTGCCTCGAAGTGCAGGGAACGGGAAACGGCTGGAACTGGCAGCCCGCCCTCCTGGACGCCTGCCTGCAGGGCGTCCTGGCCTGTGTCCCGGAGGAGAAGCGCGGAAAAGGACGCGTTTTCGTACCCTCCGGGGCGCAGGAAATCATTCTCGCTGAGAAACAGAGCGCGACAATGCGCGCGTATCTCGAAATCGCCGATCCGGACGCTCTTAAAAAAAGTGATGTTCGCCGGTTCAGCGTGAATGTCTCCATTACGGACAGCGCCGGCGCCCCGCTCGGAATCATCCGGGGTCTCGCCGTCAGCGAACTGTCCGCGGAAGCCGGTGAGCAGGCGCGGCAGGACGCCCTCTCCAGCCGGCTTGAGTACCGTATCGGCTGGGCGGATGCGGACGTCCGCAGGGCCGTGCCTGCCGGGTCATGGCTCCTTCTCGGCGACAAAGGCACGGCCGCCGATACGGTTGAAAAAATTCTCCTGGCAGCCGGATGCGCGGTGGCACGCGCCGGCTTTGAAGAGCGGGCAGGTCTTCCTTCCCTCCTGTCCGCCCTTCCGGCCGGGAAAGGCGGCCGTCACGTTGTCCTCGCCTGGCCGCTCGGCGGAGGCGCTGACCTCGGCGAAATTATGGAGCGCGGCGTTCTGGCCGTTCTCGATATCGTCCAGTCCGAAATGAAAGGAGGCGGCCAGCTCGACATCGTCTGCCTTACCTCCGGGGCCTTCGGTCCGGCTGGTTCCGAAAGCGCGGGGGGTGAGCGTCATCCCGGGCAGGGCATGCTCTGGGGCATGGCTCCTGTCGTGAATATGGAGATGCAGGACATGAAGGCCCGCGTCATCGACGTGGACGCCGGCGCGGACGGAGAGATACTCGCCGCTGTCCTTGCGCAGGGAATGTCCGGAAATCTTCTCTCCATCAGGGGCGGACATGTCTGGGAACCCCGTCTCTCCGGCGCCAGAGAGCGGAGAGAAGAAAAACCCAGGGCTCTCGTCATGGAGGGGAAGGGGCTTGACGCCCTCGCCTGGGAGGAACTGACGCGCAGAGCCCCGGGCGAAGGAGAGGTGGAGGTGGCCGTAGAGGCCTCAAGCCTCAATTTCCGCGACGTCATGATGGCCATGGGCATCTATCCCGGCGCTGTGACGGCCATCGGAAGCGACGGCGCCGGCCGCGTCACGGCAGTCGGCAGCGGTGTCACGGGACTGCATCCCGGCGACAGGGTCGCTCTTGCCGCGTTCGGCTGCCTCAGGTCGCACGTCACGCTGCCCGCTCCCATGGTCTGCCGCATTCCCGATTCCCTCGGCATCGAGCAGGCGGCCGGACTCCCTGTGGCCTACATCACGGCCTGGTACGGACTCATGGAGCTCGCTCACGTGAAAGCGGGCCAGACCGTGCTCATCCATGCCGCCTCTGGCGGCGTGGGACTCGCGGCCATGTCCATCTGCCGCAGGGCCGGGGCGCGGATTTTCGCCACGGCGGGCAATGACAGAAAGCGCGCCCTTGTCAGGGAACAGGGCGCGGAACTGGTCATGGACTCGCGGAGCGCGGGCTTCGCGGAAGAGGTAATGAAGGCGACGCAGGGCCGCGGCGCTGACGTGGTGCTGAACTCCCTGGCCGGAGAGCTCCAGGAACTTTCCCTGAATCTCGTCCGCGACGGCGGCACATTTATCGAACTTGGCAAGAGCGGCGTGCGCCCGCTTGGGAATCTTGACAACAGCCTCGGCACCATGCGCTACTTCCCCGTGGATCTGGTTGTCCTCGGCGATACAGAGCCTGAGCTCATGGCCGGGATCTTCAGCCGTGTCATCAGGGACTGCGCGGAAGGGCGTCTTGACCTCCTCCCCGTGCGCTCCTTCGATATTGACGATTACAAAGCCGCCTTCCGCTTCATGCTCGCCACGCGGCACACCGGCAAAATCGTCCTCCGCTGGCCCGGAATCAGGGAACCCCTTACCGCGGACGGCTGCGAGCTCATCACGGGCGGCCTCGGTGATCTCGGCCTGAGTCTCGCGCGGGCCCGCGTCAGCGAAGGCTGCCGCGGACTGATTCTCGTTTCGCGCAGGGAACCCGGCGAAAGGGAAAAGAAGGCCATGCGGGAGCTCGAAGCCGCGGGCTGCTCCGTCCGCCATGTGAAAGCTGACGTCACGGACTATTCCGCCCTTCTCTCCTCCGTGAAAACGGCCCTGGACAAAACCGGCCCGCTTACCCGTATCTGGCATCTCGCTGGTGTTCTTGATGACGGCCCCCTTGCGGGACAGAACGCGGAGCGCTTCAGAAAGGTCATCGCCCCCAAGGCCCTTGGCGCGTGGAATCTGCACAGGCTTGACCAGGAGCTTAAGCTGAATCTGAAAAGCTTTGTTCTTTTTTCCTCGAGCGCTTCCTTCATGGGACCGCGGACACAGGCATCCTACGCTGCCGCCAACGCCTTCCTTGATGAGCTGGCCCTCTGCCGCAGGCGCCTTGGGCTTCCTGCTCTCAGTGTCAATTTCGGAGCCTTCCGCGGAACGGGTATGGCCTGGAGGTCCGTGAATCCCGAAATCCTCAGCCGTATCGGCATCGGCTCGTTCACGCCCAAAGACGGTTTTGCCGTCATGGAAGACCTCCTCTCCCGCGGGGAATCCCGGGGAGCCGTGCTCGATATGGACTGGGCGAAATACGGCGCTGTTCTCGGAGAAGACCGCCTGCCCGGCATTATCCGCCATCTCTGCTCAGGAAGCCCGGAGGCGTCCTTTGCGGCGCCGTCTGCCGGTGAGGAGCGCCGGGATGAAGTCCCAGCCGCTTCCGGATCCGCTCTGCCCGCTTCGGCCGGCTCCGTGAAGGAGGCCGTCCTTTTAAAGGCCGCTTCCATCCTGAGAGTGGAACCCGGCTCCCTTGATCCTGACGCCAGCCTCATCGAAATGGGCATCGACAGCCTGCTGGCCCTCGACCTCTTCAACTTCCTCGAAGGGAAGTTCCAGGTCCGGCTCGACAGAAGCCTGCTTTTTGAGAGTCCCACGGTGAACGGCCTGGCCGCGCGGGTGAGAGAATGCCTCGGCGGAGCCGGGAAAGAGGAAGCCAGAGAAGACGCCTTCCCCTCCATTGTGCCCGATCCCGCCTCCATGAACGAGCCCTTCCCGCTCATGGGCATGCAGCAGGCCTACTGGGTGGGCCGCACCGGCGCGCTGGTGCTCGGCAATGTGTCCTGCCACGTTTATCTTGAAATGGCGTCTCCGGATCTCGACCCCGGGCGTATGGAAGAAGCCTGGAACCGTATTATCCGGCGGCACGGCATGCTCCGCTGCGTTATCCTCAATGACGGCAGACAGCGTATCCTGCCGGAGGTGCCCCGCTTCCGTGTCTCCGTCAACGATCTCAGCGGCATGACCGGAGCGCAGGCGGAATCCGCCATAAACGAAATCCGGGGCAGAATGGGCAGCGAGGTCCTGAGCGCCGGGGAATGGCCGCTCTACCGCTGTGAAATCTCAAAGATGCCAGACGGAAGCCGGCGCATGCATGTGAGCCTCGACCTGCTCGTGGCTGATCTCCACAGCATGAATCTGATGATGAGCGGCCTCGCCACGGCCTACCGCCACCCCGAACGCCCGGATCCCAAGCCCACGGCTCTCTCTTTCAGGGATTACGTGCTGGCCCAGGAAAAAATCAGGGAGCTTCCCGCGTACAGAAAAGACATGGAGTACTGGCTCGCCAGGATCGGTGACTTCGCCCCGGCTCCGGATCTTCCCCTGGCCGTCTCTCCCTCTGAGGTTAAGCAGCCGCACTTCGTGCGTCACGCCGCCCGTCTCGGGAAGGATACCTGGGCCGCGCTCAGGAAGCTCGCCCAGGAAAGAGGGATTACGCCATCCGGCCTGCTCCTCGCCTGCTACGTGGAAGTGCTCGCCCGCTGGAGCAGCCGCAGCCGCTTTACTGTCGACGTGACCATGTTTAACCGGCTGCCGATGCATCCCGACGTATCGAAGATTATCGGCGACTTCACGTCCGTCATCCTGCTCGACTGCGGATTCGACGGCGATCTGCCCTTCGTGAAGCGCGCCGAAGCCCTGCAGAAGCGGCTCTGGGCGGACATGGATCACGGCCTCTACTCCGGCGTTGACGCGGCCCGCGAATGGAGCCGCCGTACCGGGCATCCCGGATCCGACATCATCCCCGTCGTCTTCACGAGCACGCTTGGCTTCGGCGATGAGCACGGCACCCATCCCGCTCTCTCCGCCTTCGGCACCATGGTGTACACCATCACGCAGACGCCCCAGGTCTGGATTGACCATCAGGTCCGCGAGGTGGATGACTGCCTCGACTTCAACTGGGACAGCGTGGATGAGCTCTTCCCCGCCGGACTCGTGGATGACATGTTCGGCGCCTACTGCCGCCTCCTGAAAATGCTGGCTGCGGGCGGACGCCTCTGGAACCACACGCGGCTGCCGCTCCTCCCCGAGGAACAGCAGGAACGCAGGATACTCGCCAACGCCACGGCGGTTCCTTCCGGAGTTCCCGCTGCGGCCACCCTGGACAGGCTCTTCGCCGAAACACTGGAACGCACCCCTGACGCCCCGGCCATCTTCCAGGAAAACCGCGTCCTTACCTACCGTGAGCTCGGCAGCGCGGCAGAGGGACTCACACAGAAGCTCCTGAAGGCCGGCGTCCGTGAGGGGAGCCTCTGCGCCGTCATCAGCTCCGGCGGCTGGCAGGAAGCCTGCGCGGCCATCGCCGTAACCAGCGCCGGCGCGGCCTACATGCCTCTCGACGCCGCCCTCCCCGAAAAGCGGCTGAAGCACCTCTTTGAATACTCGGGAGCGCGCCATGTGCTTCTGAAACCCGCCGACGCAGGCCTGCCCCTGCCGGAAAACGTCACAAAAATAATTATTGATGACGGATTATTGAAATTGAATTTCAATTTCGATATAAAGAGAAACGCGTCCCGCCCGGATGGCCTGGCTTACGTGATCCACACGTCCGGATCCACCGGTGAACCCAAAGGCGTCATGATACGCCATGAACGGGCCGTGAACACCATTCTTGCCGTCAACCGCATGCTTAATCTGACCTCTGCTGACAGGGTGCTGTCGGTTTCCCGCTTCACCTTTGACCTCTCTGTCTGGGACATCTTCGGGATGTTCGCGGCCGGCGGGGCCATCGTGCTGCCCGATCAGAGGCGCCGCCTGGACGCCGCCCACTGGCTCGAACTCATGTGCGCCCACAAGGTCACGGTCTGGAACTCCGTCCCGCCGCTCCTGCAGATTTTCGCGGACTGGCTCGGACACCACGAAGGCGCGGACCTGCCTCCCCTGCGCTGCGCCATGCTGAGCGGCGACTGGATCCCCCTGAATCTTCCCGGCGCGGTGCGGCGTTTCTGGCCGGACCTCAGGCTGTTCAGCCTGGGCGGTGCCACGGAGGCCTCCATCTGGTCCATTTCCTGTGAAGTCGGGGAAGTCGATCCCGGCTGGAAGAGCATTCCCTACGGAAAACCGCTTCCCAACCAGCGCTTCCACATTCTCAACAAATGGGGCACCGACTGTCCGGACTGGGTTCCCGGCGAGCTCTTCATCGCGGGCAGGGGCCTCGCGGACGGCTATCTCAACGACCCCGGACGGACGGCAGAGCGGTTCATCAGGCATTCCGGCACGGGCGAAAAGCTCTACGCGACGGGCGACCTCGGCTGCTACATGCCTGACGGCAGCATCGAATTCCTCGGACGCAGCGACAGCCAGGTCAAGATCAACGGATACCGTGTGGAACTCGGCGAGGTCGAGAACAACCTTCTCGCATGCCCGGGTGTCGGCCAGGCCGCTGCCATGGCCGTCAGGGGCGCCGGAGCGGGCCAGATGCTCGTCGCCTTCGCCTCACCCGCCCATGGCGCTCCGAAGCCGGAACCAGCGGAACTGAGAAAGTGGCTCGAATCGAGGCTCCCTTCCTTCCTCGTGCCGGGCATGATCATCGTGAAGGACAGCCTGCCCCTCACCGCCAACGGCAAAGTCGACCGGCGCCATCTTTCCGTTGAGCCGGCGGCCCGGAACAGCCAGCCGGCTGGCGCCGCGGCCGGGACCGAGACCGAACGGATCATGGCCGAGGCCATCGGCACCGTGCTCCGCGGCGGAAAACCCGGCATCGACCAGCGCTTCTTCGAAATGGGGCTGAGCTCACTCGACCTCGTTACCGTCCAGAACCTGCTTGAGGGACGGCTTCACACAACCATTCCTCTTATGACGCTCCTCGAGCACACCACCATCCGCTCTCTCGCGGCCTGGGTGGACTCACAGAAGGCCAGTGCGGGATCCGGCGCATCCAGGGCTCCTGAAAAGACTCACGGAACCGTCTCCTTCAGCCGCGGCATGGGCCGCGCGGAGCAGCGCATGCGCCGGAGGATGAAAGGCCGGGACGACACCAGAATTTCAAGCAACAATTAATGCCACGCGCTCATGAGGCCCAACCACATGCAAGCAAACACGACTGAAATCCCCGAAAACGCCATCGCCGTCATCGGCATGGACTGCCGTTTTCCCAAAGCCAACAGTACAGAAGAATACTGGGACAACCTGGTGAAGGGGAAGGAGTGCATCACCTTCCTTTCCGATGACGAGCTGCGCCGGGCAGGCGTCAGCGAAGAGACGATTCACAACCCGAATTATGTCAGGGCTGCCGGACTCATAGACGGCGCCGATCTCTTTGACGCCGGATTTTTCGGATACACGCCCACGGAAGCCATGCATATGGATCCCCAGCAGTGTCTCTTCCTCGAGACCTGCTGGCACGCCCTGGAGGACGCGGGGTATAATCCCTATACCTACCCGGGCGCCGTGGCTGTTTTCGGCGGGACACGCCTGAGCACCTACTACGTCAACTTCATGGCCGCCGACCTCGCCGAATACGGCACGGCCCGTTTCATGCAGAGCCATATCGGCACGGACAGGGATCACCTCTGCACGCGCATCTCCTACAAGCTCAACCTCAGAGGCCCTGCCTTCACGGTGCAGTGCGCCTGCTCGACTTCCCTGGTGGCCCTGCATCTCGGCTGCCAGGGCCTCCTGAACGGCGAGTGCGACATGGCCATCGCGGGCGCGAGCGGCATCGACATTCCCCAGGAGCACGGGCATTTCTATCAGGAAGGCATGATCTTTGCCCCGGACGGCCACTGCCGCCCCTATGACGCTGCTGCCGAAGGCATTGTCTCCGGCAACGGCGTGGGCGCGGTTCTCCTGAAACGCCTCGAGGACGCCATAGAGGACCGCGACTCCATTCACGCGGTCATTCTCGGAACTGCCATCAATAATGACGGCAGTTCCAAGGTCGCCTACTCCGCCCCCAGTTTCGAGGGGCAGAGCGAGGTCATAGCCGAGGCCCTCGGCGTGAGCGGCGTGGATCCGGCCAGCATCGCCTATGTGGAAGGCCACGGCACGGGCACCTATCTGGGCGATCCCCTCGAAGTGGAGGCCCTGAACCGCATCTACTCCCATAACAACCCGAAGAAACAGTACTGCGCCCTCGGGTCCGTCAAGAGCAACGTCGGCCATCTCGAAGTGGTCGCCGGCGTGGCGAGCTTCATCAAGGCGGTCATGACTCTCAAGAAGGGCCGCATCGCGCCCACATGCCATTACAAAACCCCGAACCCGCGCATCCATTTCGAGGAAACGCCCTTCTTCGTGAACAACACGGCCATTGACTGGCCGGCTGACATGACGCCGCGCCGCGCGGCGGTAAGCTCCTTCGGCGTCGGCGGCACCAACGCCCACGTCATCCTGCAGGAAGCACCCGCCCGCGGGGATTCCGTTAAGGCCGGCGCGGCCGCAAACCGTCTGCTCGTTCTCTCAGCCAGAGGCGAAAAGCCCCTTCGCGAGCTCGCTGAAAGCTACTGCGCTTTTCTTGACAGCGCCGGTGACAGCCTTGATCTCACGGATATGTGCAATACCACGCAGGAGGGCCGCGCGCACCACGCGACGCGTCTCGCCGTCACGGCTGAAAACCGCGCCGGATTCCGCGCGAAGCTCGGGGAAGTTCTCGAAAAGAAGGCCTGGCGCACCTCCCAGCCCGGCGACGGCGACAAAACCGTCTTCCTCTTCACCGGCCAGGGCGCCCAGCGCACGGGCATGGGAAAGGAGCTCTACGCCGTCCAGCCTGTCTTCCGCCGCGAGCTTGGCCGCTGCGCCGCCCTCTTTGATCCCCTGCTTGAAAAGCCTCTCCTCGATGTCATGTGGAAGAAGGAGTACGGAGAGCTTCTGGACAACACGGCCTATACGCAGCCGGCCCTCTTCAGTATCGAGTACGCGCTGGCGAAAATGTGGGAGGCTTTGGGCGTGAAGCCCATGGCCGCCTGCGGACACAGCATCGGCGAGTACGTGGCCGCCTGTATCGGAGGCGTCTTCAGCCTTGAGGACGCCGTGAAGCTCGTCGCGGCCAGGGGCAGGCTCATCGCCACCCTGCCCGCCGGCGGCGGCATGAGCGCCCTCCTCGCCGGTGAGGAAGAAGCCATGAAGCTTCTTGAAGCCGCCGGGCGTCCTGACCGCGTCGGCATAGCCGCCTTCAACGGCTCATTCCAGACCGTTTTCACGGGTCCTCTCGAAGGCCTTGCCCGCGTCGAAGCCAAAGCAGGGGAAATGGGGCTTACCATAAAAAGCCTGCACGTTTCCCACGCGTTCCACTCCGATCTCATGGAGCCTATCCTGGACGAATTCGCGAAGGCGGCTGACGCCGTCACCTACCAGGATTCTTCCATTGTCATTGTGAGCAACGTCACCGGCCGCGCCGCCCAGCCCGGAGAAATCTCCAATGCGGGCTACTGGGTCAGGCATCTCAGGAGCACGGTGCGTTTCCTGGACGGCATCCACACCCTTGACGCCCTTGATCCGAAAGCATGGCTTGAAGTGGGGCCGAGCGGCATTCTGACCGCCCTGTGCCGCCGCGAACAGAACGCGGCCAGCACAGCCTCCTCAGCTGTTCATACGGCAAGCCTCCACGCGAGGGAACCCGAATGGCAGCAGGTGCAGGCCGCTCTGGGAGACCTTTACATGGCAGGATGCCAGATCGACTGGGACGCCTTCGCCGAAGATCAGCGCTGGGGCCGCATCCATCTTCCCCTGTATCCCTTCCAGGGAACAAAGCATTTCGTGGACGACTCTTTCAGCGGCGTGGCCACGAAGAAGGCCCCCGTGGCTGCCTCTCCTGACTCGCTCTGGGAAGGTCTCTGCGGAAGCGCGGCCGCCGAATCCGGGGAAAGCCCGGATCGTCCTGACAGCGCGTCCTACGCCGGGCAGGCCGAAATGGTCGAAAAACTCTGCGCCGGTTACTCGTCCGAGGCACTCACGAAGCTCGGCGCCTTCGCCGGCGGAAAATTCCGTACGCCGGAGGAAATCGCCACGGCCATTCACCTCCCCGCGGGACTCGATCAGCTCCTTACCCGCCTTCTCGGCGACCTTGTTGAAAACGGTCTGCTCAAAAAGGACGGGAAAGGCCGTTACGGCTCTCCCGCGAGCCCGGATCTGACCATCCGTTCCGTAGTTGACACTCTGGTTGCCAGACAGAACGCGACAAATCAAAGCAAATAACAAAGCGGAGATATATAATGCCCAACCAGTCAGAAACAGCAGACAAAAAGGATTTCATCGCGGCCAACCTGCCACTGCTTTCTTTTATGAAGCACTGCGGGGAGAGCCTCGGCGGCATCCTCGGAGGAACGCAGGACCCGAGGGAAGTGATGTTTCCCGGAGGCAGCTCCGACGCCGTTGAAAAGGTTTATCAGGACACCCCCCAGAGCCGCTACTACAACGGCATCATGGCGAAAGCCCTGAAGTCCGTAGTGGACGCCCTTCCCTTTGACCGGAAGATTTCCATCCTTGAAATCGGCGCGGGCACGGGCGGCACCACCTCCGCCCTCCTGCCCGTCCTTCCGCCCGAGCGCACCCGTTACGTCTACACGGACATTTCCCCCATTTTCACGGCCAAAGGGCAGGAGCGTTTCTCCGGATTCCCCTTCGTCGAATACCGCACCCTGGACGTGAGCCGCGATCCCCTGCAGCAGGGATTCGGGGAAGGAGAATTCGATATTGTCGTATGCTCCAACATCCTGCACGCGACCCCCGATATCACCCAGTCCGTGAAGAACATCCGCACGCTGCTCGCCTCGCGCGGCCTGCTTCTTCTCCGTGAAATCACCCTTCCGCGTCCCGCCCTTGGCTTCGAAATCTCGTTCGGATGCCTCCTCGGCCAGATACACGATCAGGATTTCCGCGGCATCAATCCCTTCCTTACCCCGGAACGCTGGCATGATCTGCTCACGAAAACCGGCTTTGACAGGACCGCGTGCTACCCCGATCCTAAGGATAAGGCCCTTGATGAGCACATCATCATCGCCCGCAGCTCCGGTGAGGGACGCGAAGCCTTCAGCACGGAAATGATTACCGCTTCCGAAGCCTCCGAAGGAGAACCTTCCGGCACGGACACGGGACATATCCTGCTCGGACGCCGCCTCGCCTCCCCGCTCGCGACGGCCCAGTACACCTCTCTCGTGAGCGGCGAACGCCAGCCCTTCCTCGCGCAGCACCAGGTATTCAAAAATATCGTCGTCCCCGGCACCGCGCATTTTGATCTCGCCGCCGCGGCCGGCATGAATTACTTCGGCTGCGATGAAGTGAGCCTCGAAAACGTGGTTCTCCGCGAAGCCCTCATGCTCGATGACGGCGCCCGCAGGGTTCAGGTTCTCGTGAACCCGTCTGACGGCGGCGCGGATTTCGAAATCTACAGCAGAAACGCGTCTGACACGGAGGGCGGCTGGCATATGCACGTGTCCGGCCAGGTTGCTCCCCTGCAGAGCGCCGCGGGCGCGCACGTTAATCTGAAGAATCTCACCCGGGGCGGCCGGGAGATTGATATCGACGCCTTCTATACGAAGTTCGATTCCTACGGAACCGTTCATTACGGCCCCATCTTCCGCGGCCTGCGCCATCTCTGGCGCACTGATGACGGCGCCATAGCCGAGGTAAGCCTGGACTCCCAGGAAGCGCGCCGGGGCGGCGGATTCATTGTCCATCCCGCCGTGCTCGACAGCTGCCTGCAGAGCATGGTCGCCGCCATGGGCGCCGATGACAGCGATCCCAACGGCGAGGGATTCATGCCCTTCAGCGTTGAGCGCATCAACTTCTACGGCAAAGCTCCGGAGACAGTCTGGTGCCGCGCTGTCATGAAGGAAGGCGATTCCTTCAAAAAGGAAATGTTCCAGGCGAGCTTCAGCATCTACACTCCTGACGGCACGCCGGTCTGCGACATCATCAACCTGACCATGCGCCGCACCAACAGGAACACGCTTGACCAGATCCGGGCCGGACAGCAGAGCGCCGATATCTGTTACGACATCGTCTGGCGTCAGATCGCCGCGCCTGAAAAACACGACATGAAAGGTCACTGGCTCATCCTCGCCGGCCGCGATATGAACTTTGCCAGAGCCATTTCTGACGAAATCACCCGTGACGGCGGCACCTGTGAGATGGCTGTCTGCGCGGGTGAAGACGCCCCTGACGGCATTCAGGCCATAGCTCCCGACAGCCCGGAGGCTTTCAGAGACCTCGTCTCTGCCTTCAGCGCGAAGGAAGACGCCAGGGGTATCCTCTACCTCTGGGCCCCTGACTGCACGGTGCCCGACTTCACCGGAAAGAACGGCGAAGCCCCCTTCAAGACCCATACGGCCGAAGCCTTCCTCTTCCTCGCCCAGGCTCTCGCGGCCTGCGGCGCGTCTTCAAAAATCCGCCTCGCCGCTGTCACCTGCCAGGCGCAGGCCGTGCGCGCCGCGGATCAGCCCGTTCCCACGCAGAGCCTTGTCTGGGGCCTCGAGAAATCCGTGGCCATGGAACTCGGACAGATTTCTCCCGTCATCATCGACCTCGATCCCGTGGCGGAACTTGCTTCCCAGGCCGCCACGCTGTGCGCCGCGGCCGGCGCCCGCGGCTGGCATGAGGACAAGGCTGCCGTGAGAAACGGCGTCTTCTACTCTCCGCGCCTCGTGCGCGCCGCCCACGAAACCCCGGCCAGAACGCCGAAGCTTCTTGAAAAGCCCGAAGGCAGCTACGAAGTGGAAATCCTCGGCGGCGGTCTTGAAAACATCGCCGTGAAGCCCCTCACCCGCCACGCGCCCAAACCCGGCGAAATCGAAATCGCGGTTGAAGCCTACGGCCTCAACTTCCAGAACGTCATGTCAGCCATGGGCGTCACCAGCCAGATGAAGAGCATGGTGCTCGACTGCGCCGGCACTGTCACCGCCATCGGCGAGGGCGTCACCCGCTTTGCCCCCGGCGACAGGGTCTTCACCACGACCTACGGTCAGTTCGCTTCCCACCTCTACGCCCGCGAGCTCTTCACTGCTCCCATTCCGAAGGGCTTCAGCGCCGTTGAGGCGTCCTGCATCCCCACGGTCTTCATGACTTCCTGGCATTCCCTCATTGAAGTGGCCGGACTGAAGAAAGGCGAGCGCGTCCTCCTGCATTCCGCCACCGGCGGCATCGGACAGTCCGCCATTCAGATCGCCCGGGCCGTGGGCGCCGAAATCTATGCCACTGCCGGCACGGAACGCAAACGCGGCCTGCTCCGCTCCTGGGGCATAAAACACGTCTATTCCTCCCGCACCGCGGATTTTGAGAAGGAGATTCTCAGAGATACCGGCGGTGAGGGCGTGCACGTGGTCCTGAACTTCCTCGTGAAGGATCTCTGCGACGCCGGCATGCGCTGCCTCGTTAAGGGCGGCCGCTTCGTGGAAATCGGCAAGACCGACGTGCGCACCCCCGAAGAAGTGAAGGCCGTGCGCGACGACATCGCCTACACGGCGGTCGACCTCGTGAAGATCGGCCAGAAGGACGAAAACAGGCTGCGCGAAATCTTCACGGGCTGCATGGAAGGCTTCAGAAAGGGCTTCTACCATCCGCTCACGCACCGCGTCTTCACTATGGATTCCGTCGCTGAAGCTTTCAGGTACATGCTTGAAGGCCGCCATACCGGCAAGGTTGTCGTGAGGAACGTGTTCGTTCCGGGTGACACCGGCATCCGCCATGACGCATCCTACGTCATCACCGGCGGCATGAGCGATGTCGGCCTCGCCCTTGCCCAGCATCTCGCTGAACGCGGCGCGGGCAGGATCTGGCTCCTTGGCCGCCATCTGCCTGAAGCCGGTTCCCGTCAGGAGGAACAGGTTGAAAAAATCCGGGCTGCAGGCTGTGACGCCAGGCCGCTCACCTGCGACGTAACCGACTTTGGTGCCATGAAGGCCGCCTTCGGCGAAATGACAGCCCAGGAGGACATGCCCATCTGCGGCGTCTTCCACCTCGCCGGCTTCCTTGACGACGACGCCATCGAAAAGCTTACCTGGGATCGCTTCAATGCCGTTCTTTCCCCGAAGGTTGACGGCAGCTGGTTCCTGAACGAGCTGACCCGTGACATGCCCCTCGACCACTTCGTGGTCTTCTCATCCATCGCCTCCGTCTTCGGCACGCACGGTCAGGCCAACCACGTTGCCGCCAACACGTTCCTCGACGCGCTCATCGCCTCGCGCAGGGCGGACTTCCTGCCCGGCCTCTCGGTCAACTGGGGCGCCTGGGGCGAAATCGGCACGGTCGTGAGGCTCGGCATACTTGACCGTATCCGCCGCCAGGGCGTTGAAGGCTTCGATACAGCCACAGGTCTCGCTCTTCTCGACGCCTTCATGAGCAGCGGCGCCACGCGCAGGGTCGTGACGCGCATGGACTGGAATAAAATGCTCCCGCTCCTCAGGGCCACGTCCGGCGCCGCCATGTTCGATGAGATCAGGGGCAGGGTCAAAGCCGGTGAAAAGAAGGCTGAAAAAGCTTCCACCAGCAGGCTCGCCGAAGAAATGCGAGCCCTGCCCATGGATGAGCGCCTCACGAGGATGCGCGCTTATCTGAGAAAGGAAATATCCGGATTCCTGCGCATCAGTGAGGATACCATCCCCGATGACGTCAACCTGACGAGCCTCGGCATGGATTCCCTGATCAGCCTCGACCTCTTCCAGCGCATCAGCCGCGACCTCAAAATCCGCATCGCGCCTCATGAGGTTTCCGCGCGTCCCACAGTCCAGGCCATGGCTGAGAAATTTGCCCATGACCTCGGTCCGGACACGGCCGGAGAAACCAAAAAGCCTGAAAAGGAAAATGAAGCGGATTCGCCCCTTTCCGGTCTCCTTGTCCCGGATCCGGAGCACGCCTGCGATCCCTTCCCTCTCTCCGATATGCAGCAGGCTTACTGGATCGGCCGCGGCAGCGACGGCCTCGCCCTGGGCGGCGTCAGCTGTCACTTCTACTTCGAGGCTGAAGCCCAGAATATCGATTACGACCGCTATGAGAAGGCCTGGAACGAGCTCATCGCCCGCCAGCCCATCCTGCGCACCGTCATCCTTGACAGCGAGCATCAGCAGGTTCTCTCCGAGGTTCCGCCTTACGTCATTCCCCGCCACGATCTGCGGGGGCTTTCCGGCAGGGAGGTGGAAGAAAAAATCCAGGCCATGCGCGCGGAAATGTCCCACGAAGTCGTGGCTGTGGACAAATGGCCGAACTTCCGTATCGAAATCACCGAACTTTCCGATACGGTCTGCCGCCTGCACTTCAGCTTTGACCTCATGCTCTGCGACTTCCACGGCATCAGCCTCCTTCTGCACGAACTCGGCGAGATTTACGCCGGACGCGGGGCAAAACTGCCAAAGATGGAAATCACCTTCCGCGACTACCGCCTGGCCGAAAAGCGTTACCGCAAAACGAAGACTTTCGAACGCGACCGCAGATACTGGCTGGACCGCATCGACAGTCTGCCCGAAGCTCCCAGGCTTCCCCTGGCTGTCAAGCCCTCGGCCCTCACGCATACCGAGTTCAGACGCCTCATGAAGACGATCGACAAAGGCGTGTGGCAGTCCCTCAGGAAGAAAGGTGAGGCAAGAGGACTCACGCCCACGGCCATCACGCTTGCCGCCTTCGCCGAAGTGCTCGGCCTGTGGAGCGCCGACCGGAAGTTTACCCTCAACCTCACGCTGTTCAACCGCCTGCCCATGCACAGGCAGGTCAACGAGCTCGTGGGCGAGTTTACCTCCAACACGCTTCTCGCCGTGGATCTCGACGAGGGAACAGGTTTCGAAAATATGGCCGGACGCCTCTGGAGCAGGCTCTGGGACGATATGGGGCACCGCTCCTTCAGCGGTATCCGCGTTCTGCGTGAAATGAGCCGGCGCCGCGGCAGCGCAGCCGGTATTATGCCCATCATTTTCACGAGCATCCTCTCCATGGAATCCAAAGGCGACGCTTTCGCCCTCGGCGGGCTTGGCCGCGAGGTCTGCAGCATCTCCCAGACGCCGCAGGTCTGGCTTGACCATCAGCTCTTCGAGGTTGACGGCGCTCTCAGGCTCGTCTTCGACTTTGTGCCGGAACTCTTCCCCAGGGGCATGATTGAAGACATGTTCAATGCCTATGCAGACTTCCTGACCCGCCTCGCCGACGACGAAAGCCTCTGGGACAGCATCGCCCCTGTCAGGGCCCCTGAAGCCCAGCTCGCCATCCGCGCGAAAGTCAACGACACGGCCATGGAACTCGGCGCGGGGCTCATGTACGCGCCCTTCCTGAAACAGGCCGCTGACCATCCCGGAGCCTGTGCCGTCATCGGCAGAAACAGGGTTCTCTCCTACGGCGAACTGGAAGAAATAAGCCGCGCCCTGGCCCTTCAGCTCAGGGAGAAGGGCGTCGGCCGCGGTGATCGCTGCGCCATCCTGCTTCCTCATGGCTGGCAGCAGATTGCTACCTGTCTCGGCATTCAGCGCGCCGGCGCAGCCTACCTGCCCCTCGATCCGGCCCAGCCCGAAAACCGCATCGGAGAGATTCTCTCTGATGCCGGCGTGAAGGCGGTCATTGGCAGAAAGTGCGCCGCTCCCGAAGGGACGGTCTTCCTCTCCGTCGATGACACCCTGAAGGCGTCTGACGGCGCTGTCTGTCCTGAAAACGCGGCCAGGCCGGAAGATCCCGCCTACATCATCTACACCTCAGGTTCCACCGGAAAGCCCAAGGGCGTCGTGATTTCCCACAAAGCCGCCATGAACACGATTCTTGACGTCAACCGCCGTTACGGCGTGACCAGCCAGGATCGCGTTCTCAGCGTGTCACGGCTCTCCTTCGACCTTTCGGTGTACGACATCTTCGGCCTTCTCTCGGCTGGCGGCACCGTTGTCGTTCCCGATGAGGACGAACGTCTTGAGCCCCAGTCCTGGCTTACCCTCATCCGCGCGCATGGCGTGACCCTCTGGGACACGGTTCCCGCTCTCGGTCAGATTCTCTGTGACGCCGTGGAGGAGGAAAACGGCGCCCCCCTCCCGCTTAAGCTCGCCATCTTCAGCGGCGACTGGATCCCCAGGGATCTGCCGGCGAAACTGAAGAAGAACATCCCCGGCCTGAAGGTCATGGCCATGGGCGGCGCCACGGAAGCCTCCATCTGGTCAAACTTCCATGAGACCTGCCCCGCCGATGAGGCATGGACCTCGGTTCCCTATGGAACGCCTCTCGCGAACCAGGCCTTCGCCATCCTTGACGGACACCTCACGGACCGTCCCGACTGGGTGCCCGGCGACCTCTACATCCTTGGCGCGGGACTCGCCACAGGCTACTGGAACGATCCTGAAAAGACCGCCGCTGCCTTCCTTCCCGCCACGGAAAAGCACCCGCGCATGTACAAAACCGGCGACACCGCCCGCTACCACCCCGACGGCACCATTGAATTTCTGGGCCGTCTGGACACGCAGGTAAAGGTGCACGGCTACCGTATCGAACTTGGTGAAGTCGAATCCGTGATCAGGGACCACCCGGCCGTGAAGCGCGCTGCCGTCATCGTTGAAAACGGACAGGGCGGCGAAAAGCAGCTTACCGCCTTCCTGGAAGCCGAACCGGAAAAGGCCGGCATGATCATGCGGACTGAGGAAGCCCCCAGCCAGCTGACTGACGGCCTTATGAAGGCCGCAGGGAACACGGAGTCAGTGACTGACTTCGACCCTGAAATCTTCAAAAAAATGTGGAACGGTCTCTCCGACCTTTATCTTGCCGCGGCCGAGCGGGCCCTGCGGACCCTCGGTCTCTACGACAGGAAATGGACGGGCCTTGAAGACTTCATCGCCGAATCCGGCGCGGCGAAACGCTACACGAAGTGGCTCCACCGCGCGCTGACAGCCCTCTCTTCCCGCGGCATCATCGCCGTTGACGACAAAGGGATGTACGCGCCCTGCGGCACGCCGCCTTCCTTTGACGGCTGCCTCAGAAACGCGCTCGGCTGCCTTGAGGAGATGAACTTCGCGCCGAGGTTCGGGGCCATCCTGGAGAAGACCGTCACGGATCTGCCCGCCCTCCTCAGGGAAGACAAGCACTCCGGTGAGCTCTATACGGACGAAATCGTCCCGGTCCTCTATCAGAAGGTGCCCGCCGCGTGCAACCGCCTCACTGCCGACATCGCCGTCAGGGCTGTCGAAAACGCGGGCGGCAGGCCGTACCGCATCCTTGAGGTCGGCGCCGGGTATGGCTCGGTAACACGCCATATTCTCCCCGCCCTCGCGGGAAAGAACGTCACCTATGACTTCACCGATATCTCCCGCTTCTTCCTCACCGCGGCTGAGAAGGCCTTTTCCGAATATGACTTCGTGAATTACGGCCTCTTCGACCTCGATGTGGAGCCTGAACTGCAGGGCCGCGAAGCCCACAGTTATGACATGATCCTCGCTGTCGGCGTCCTGCACGACGTGAAAGACATGCGCAAATCGCTGACCGCCCTGAAACGCATGCTTGCCCCCTCCGGCATCCTCCTCATTGAGGATCAGTCCTCCTTCCAGCTGCCTCTTGATCTGTCGCAGGGTCTGCAGCAGGGCTACGAGAACGCGAACGACGCGGATCTGCGCCTGGAGAACCCCATCCCCTCGCGTGAAGAGTGGACGAAGGTCTTCACCGAACAGGGACTTACCGCTCCGGTCTGGTTCGTGAAGGAAGATTCCCTGGAAGGCTTCCTCGGTCTCGAGGTTTTCGTGAGCTCCGGACCGGAATCCGTGTCGCGCTTTACTCCCGAAGTTCTGGAAACCTGGACCCGGGAACGCGTTCCCGGCTACATGGTGCCTTCAGGCTGGCATCTCCTCGAAAGCATGCCGCTTTCCGCCAATGGCAAGACTGACCGCAAAGCCCTTGCTGCCGCTTCCGGCCGCGGGCCTTCCAGGCCGGCCGTGACCGTGGCGCCCCGTACGGAAACGGAAAAGACTATCGCCGCCATCTGGAAAGAGGTCCTTTCCCTCGACAGTGTCAGCGTGGAGGAAAGCTTCTTCCACTGCGGCGGTGACTCCCTGTCAGCCTTCCAGCTTCTGAAAGGACTCCAGAAAACCTTCGGACGCAGGTTCACGCTCAGGGATCTGATGCAGCAGCCGACCATTGCCGGAGAAGCCGCTCTTATCGAGTCCAGAAAGAACGACAGGGACGGTTCCCTTGTCATTCTGAACGAGGCGGGGAGCAGCAGGACGCTTCTCTTCGGGCATCCCTGCGAAGGCATCGTGACATCCTACGCCAGACTCTCCGCCGCTCTGCCGGAGTGGAACTTCTGCGCCCTGCAGAGCCGGGGCCTTGGCGGCGAATGTCAGCCTGTCACGGACTTCAGTGTCATGACGGAAAACTACCTGAGTGACCTCACGCAGAAGGTTGCTCCTGACAGCGCTGTGTTCGGAGGCTGGTCCATGGGCGCCTTTATCGCCTGGGAGCTTGCCGCCAGGACTGGCAGCGGCAACAGGCAGCCTCTCGTGCTCATTGACCCGCCGTCCAAGAAGCTCTGGGATGAGCAGTACGGCAGGAGACGTACGAGTTTCATGTCTCTCATGGAACAGGTCTTCCCGGACGCCGTGGGCGTCGTGAAGTCCATGGGCTTCGAGCCTTCCGCTTTTGACAGTCTCGACAGGGAAAGCCAGCTCCGTGTCTTCACAAAGGCCATGGAAATGGACGGCCTCGTTCCCGAGGGAAGCCAGGCCGTTCAGGAACAGGTCAGCCGCATCATTAAGGTGGGGCTCGCCAACGTTGAGGCCCTCTGGCACTACCAGCCGAAGCCCCTCTCCGGTCACGCCGTGCTCTACATCAGAGGCGACGGCCAGAAGGACGAAAGCGTTGAATACTGGCGCTCTCTCACTGACGGTCCCTTCACCGTGGTGCCTGTCAGTCATGACCACTGGCATCTCCTGAAATCAGAGGAAGACGTCAGCCGTATCGCAGCCGGAATCCGCCAGATCACAGAATCCGGCTCTGAAAACGGGAGGAACAGCTAAAATGACACTCAGGTCCGATTGGCTCGTCCATAATCAGGAAGAGACCGGCGGCAGGGTCAGGCCGCGCATGTTCTGCTTCCCCTTCGCCGGGGGCGGAGCGTCCATTTACCGCAACTGGGGACGCGCGCTTGGCTCTGCCGTGGACCTGTATGCCGTTCAGCTCCCGGGCCGCGAGGAGCGGATCCGGGAGCCGAGGTACTACAGCGTGAAGAGCCTCTGCGATGCCATGTTCGAGGCCGGGGAAGACGGGGGATGGTTTGACGCCCCGTGCATAATCTACGGCCACAGCATGGGTGCCAAAATCGCCTTTGAGACGGCCCGCCGCCTGGAGGAACAGGGGCGAGCCCCCCTGCTCCTCATTGTCTCCGGCAGCCGTGCCCCTTCCACTCCGCCGGCCCGCCTCGTCAGCACATATCCGGACAGGGACTTCGACAACGAACTCAGACACCTTTCTGGCACTCCCGAGGCCATCCTGCGTGATCCCGACTTCATGCGGCTCTTACGGCCCCTTCTGCGCGCCGACTTCGCCGTTGATGAAAGTTATGTGACCACCCAGCGCCTGTCCGTTCCCGTGCGTGCTTTCTCCGGCATGGAGGACAGTGAAGTGACCGCCCCAGAACTCGAAAAATGGCGGGAGCACACAAGCGCCGGTTTCGACGCGCGCATGCTCCCCGGCGATCACTTCTTCCTCAAAAAGAATGAAAGCCTCTATCTTCCCATCCTGAAGGAACTTGTTGAAAAAGCTGTGGAGAAAACCCTATGAACCTTGAAGCAGGAGAGCAGGCGGCCATGGCCAGGGCCCGCTGGTTCACTGAATTTCTCAGCGCGTGGCGCTGGCTCATCCTGGCCGTCATTCTCGTCCTTGCCGCGGGTTCCGTGTATCTCATGAAGGATATCCGTTCGGATAATTCCGATGAATCCTTCTTCCTCGAAGACGACCCCGCCGTTATTGCCATACACCGCTTCCGCGAACTCTTCGGCAACGAGGATTATGTCTACGTGGCGGTCCGGCCCGGCGGGGACGTCTTTGAGCGCAGCAATATGCTGATGCTCAAATCTCTCGCTGACGCCCTCGAGAAGGATGTCCCCTTCCTCCGCGAGGTAAAATGGCTCGGTTCAGCCGAGTACATACGTCCCGAAGGCGATCATATCGCGGCCGGTCCGGGCCTTGAGAAAATTCCGGACGGCCAGGCCCCCATAGACGAGTTCAAAGCTGAGGTTCTGAAACTCAACGATTTCGTCAATGTTCTTGTTTCCCCGGACAGCCGCATCGCCACCATAGTTCTGGAATGCGAGCGCTATCCGGACAATGTAAAGGATCCGAGAAAACTGATCGCGCCGGCCGTCGAAAAAGTCCTGCAGCGGCCCGAGTTCGCGAAGTATGAGACGCACCTCGCCGGTACGCCAGTGCAGGACTATGAAAGCGACCGCATTACGGCCAGGGAGACGCTCAAGCTCGTGGCAGTGTGCCTCATCATCCAGAGCGTGCTCCTCTTTATGCTCGGGAATGGGATCAGGGCGGTCCTGGCCCCCGTTCTGGTCATACTCCTGAGCATTATTATGACCATGGGCATCATCAGCCTGGCTGGCTGGAAGGTCTCCATGATGGACATCATGCTGCCCACCATGCTCTTTTCGGTCTGTCTCGGTGACACGGTGCACATCGTCGCGAGCTATCACCTGAACAGAATAAACGGCATGTCTCACGGCGATGCCCTGACCCACACCATACGCAGCGTGTTCATTCCGTGCCTCTTCACCTCCCTGACCACCATGATGGGCTTCATGTCCTTCCTCGCGACAGACATCGCGCCAATCCGGATGGCCGGCGTGTATTCCGCGATCGGCGTCGGGCTGGCCTTTATCCTGAGCATCACGCTGACCCCCATCATCTACTCAATCCATCCTGAAACGGGAAACGTCCTTAAAAAGGAACGCCACAGCCGTTTTCTCAACGGTATGGGCCGCGCTCTTGAAAAACTCACCACGTGGTCCATCGATCACGCGTATTTTGTCATTTTTTTCTTTGTCGGCACCGGCGCTCTCGGCGTCTGGCTTTATCAGAGCGTCGTCATCGAGACGAACACGATCAAGGACATCAGCACGTCCGAAAAACTGCGTCAGGACTACGATTTCTTTGACAGCGACTTCGGCGGATCCATGTCTCTCGACATCATGGTCGACAGCGGAAAGGAAAACGGAGCCCGGAAACTGACATTCCTGCAGGACGTGGAGCGCCTGCAGCGCTACACGGAAACCCTGCCAGGCTGCGTCAAGACGCACAGCCTGGTGGACATCATCCGCCGCATTAACTTTGTCCTTCATGAAGGCCGCCCGGAGAACGATGTTCTCCCCTCAGAGCAGAAAAACTGTGACGAGTACCTCTTCTTCTACGAGACGTCCGGAGGCAAAAACCTCGATCGTGAACTGAGTTTCCTGAGCGACGTGGCGAGAATTCACGTGCAGACCCGCAATATGGGCACGCAGGAAGTGAAGGCCTTTATCCGGAACATGGACAACTTCGCCGCGAACGAGCTCCAGGGGCGTCTGAAGGTGGAGTACACAGGCCAGATGGCCTTTGTGTCGGACATCTCCGACTATGTCAGCGCGGGGCAGGCGGACAGTTTCCTCTGCGCCCTCATCTCTATCTGCGTCATGATGATGATCTGCCTCAGATCCGTGAAGCTCGGCCTCCTCAGCATGCTTCCGAACATCGTGCCCATCCTTATTCCCATGGGACTCATGGGCGTGCTCGGTTTCAACATGAGTATCGTGCTGATGATTTTTTCCTCTGTCATCATCGGCGTCACCGTCGACGACACGACGCACTTCTACGTCACCTTCAAACGGTTCTTCAGGGAAAAGCACGACTATCACTCTACCCTTCTGAAAACAGTGGACAGCGTCGGACACCCCGTTGTCTTCACGTCGGTCTCTCTCGTTCTGGGCTTTCTGCTTTTTGAACTTTCCGTCGTGCGGACCACAGGGCAGTTCGGGCTCCTCGGCGCAGCCGCCTTCTTCTGGGGATGTCTCGCCGACCTGACCTTCTCTCCAGCGCTGCTTTATGTGTTCAGGGCCATGGGTAAAGCGAAAAAATAAAGGATAGCAGCTTAGATGAAAGTATTACGTGACAGGGAGACAGGAACTTCCCGCGGAGCCGGCCGCCGGCCCCGCAGGAAGAGAGAGGCAAAAAAAACCACCCTAAAAAAGTTCAGGAGGCGCATCCCCCTGTACCTTTCCCTCACAGCCATGGGATCTGTCCTGGCCGGTCTTATCTTCACAGGAGCCCTCTCCGTACAGGGCGCGTCCCTGACAGACGCCATTAAAGACAGGTTCGCCTTCTCGGGCTACCTCCAGTCGACGTACAGACAGTCCGTGCACAAGGAAAATCCCCTGGCCGCCATCCAGAGGGTTGAGCTTGAGACCCGTTTCAACCAGGGCTCCTGGATCAGAGGCTTTGCGAGCGGGTACGTGGATACCGATCTTTCCGTCACCGGACGCTGGCACTCACGGGAACCTGTTGTCACGCCTGAAGTGGGCGAAGCCTACCTCACCATCGATACCCATTACGCGGATCTCATCGTCGGCATGCAGCAGATACGCTGGGGTGAGGCCGACGCGTTAAGCACCTTCGATCTTATCAACCCCATCGACTACCGCAATCCCATAGCCACGGGCCGCTCCACGCAGCGGCTCTCCGTTGGTGCCGCGGATCTGCGCGTGAGCCTCAAAGGACTCGGCCTTCTCGACCTCATCTGCGTCCCCTTTCCCCGCTTTTCCCGCCTCGCCGAATACGGATCCCCCTGGGAAGACAAAGGGCTCAGGGAACTCAGGCATTACGTTGGGGAGGGACTCGTAGGCCGCAAATATGACAACGGTCCTTTCGAGCCCGAATTCGCCGGCCGCCTGAAATTCTTTCAGTCCGGCTACGATCTCGCCTTCATGTTCTTCAAAGGCTATGAGCACAAGCCTCTTTACACGGCGGACATCGATTATCAGAACATGTCGGCGACCATTCACGAAACGTACAAAACCTTCGAGGCCTTTGGCCTGAGCTCGGCCGTCTCCATACTGAAATCCACCCTGCGCACAGAATTCACGCTCCGTCACAACTATCCCTTCCAGTCCGACGATATCGACATAGAGCGCCGCAACGACTACGAAGCCATCATCGGCTGGGACAGAATGTTCCTCACAAACCTCAACGTGAACCTGCAGACCTTCTTCTCCTCCTACGACGGGGAAAAAGTGCGCGGCAAGGACAGAGAGCGCTACGGCGCAACTTGGTCCGTCTCGGACAAGTATCTCGATGACGCGCTCACGGCAGGCGTACGCGGTGAATACTTCGCCAACAACGATGACGCCTGCGTAGAAGTATTCGGTGAGTACGAGTACGACGATCATCTGCGCTTTACGGCAGGTTACATGCTCTTCAGCGGCGGCAAAAGCAATGACCTCGGTCAGTATGACAAGAACGATCATTTTTATTTCGGCGTAAAATATTCCTTCTGATGAGTACGTTTCGCGGGCGATGCGCCTCTCACGCAAAGCGCGCAGGGAAAGGCTGCCGGACAGAATACGGAAACAGGCCCTGCCTGCGTACCGGGGTGAACATGGTGTTTCCAGGGAGCAGAAACGTGAGTGAATCAGCCAGACCGGCATCCCTCGAACTCTGGCTCTTTGATCTGGACGCAGGGGAAGAGGCGGAACGCCTTTCCATGGATCTTCTGAATGAGGAAGAGCGGCTCCGGGCCGCGCGCTTCGTCCGGGCCTCTGACAGGCGTCATTTCGCTGTGTGCCGGGCCTGCGTTAAATCCGTCATCGCCTCACGGATTCCGGGTCTGAACGCTCAAAGCATCACCTTTACCTATGGCCCGTGGGGCAAACCACGGTGGGGAGATATCTCCTTCAGCATTTCCCACAGCCAGTCCCTGGGGCTGCTCGCCCTTTCCCCTTCGGGCCCCCTGGGGTGCGATATCGAATGGCATGGCAGGCAGACCGATCCTGTTGGCGTGGCTTCCTATTTTACGCTGCAGGAACGCCTCGCGCTTGCGGAACTCACCGCATCTGCCCGGCGCGACGCGTTTTTTACGCTCTGGGTGCGCAAGGAATCCGTGGGGAAGGCCTGCGGCCAGGGACTCGGCGTGGGCCTCGGAAACATAGCCGCCTCCTGCCGCCCGGATGAACCTGTTGTGCGGGTTCTTCCCGGCGCTCCGGTGCCTCCGGAAACCTGGTGGGTACCGGCCTTCAGCCTGCCCGGCGGGTACAGCGCGGCCGCCGCCCTCCCCATGTCCCTCGCAGGGCTGCCCTTTGTCTGGCACGGGCCATTCGCCCCGCTGGATATTTTTTCCGGAAAAGCCTTCAGACAGCAGCCTCTCCCTTTCGGGCTGGGCTCTGCTGCTCCGGCCGGAACGAAAAAATAAGAAAAATACATATTTTTGTTATTTGAAATTGACATTCAATTTCAAATCATATAAAAAAGCCCTGTACGAAGAAAAACACAATGGTGCCGGAAACAACCGCGGGAGGAAAAAAAGCGGCGGAATCTGGATTTCCACGGCATTTGCTCCCCGGGACCCCTCCCCGGGGAGCATCATACGACGCGGAGACATTTTGCCCGGGCACTGCCCTTCCTCTGAAAATGAGGGCTTGCGGAACGTCCTCCCCTGAGGGGACGGCGGAAAAAGTTTTTACCATTCTGGAGGCTGTATGAATTTTTTGAAACCCGGGGTTCTGGCTCTGCTCGGCCTGTTTGCCTTTTCTCCCGCTCAGGCGGCAGAAACAAAAGCCATAACAGGCTATGATCTGGCCGTACTTATGGATGGTGTGGATACCAGTAAGGACTCCGTGAGCCTGGGCCATATGGAAATCAAACGGGGCAGTCAGACTCTCGTGCGCGACTTTGAAACCTATACTGATGAAAGCAACAAGGATGTTGAGGAACGCAATCTCTTTGTCTTCAACAGCCCCGCAGAAGTCAAAGGAACCAAATATCTGGAATGGACGTACAGAGGCACGGACAAGGACGATGATCTCTGGGTGTACCTGCCTTCTGAAAGCCTCGTCCGCCGCATCAGCGGTTCCAGCAAATTCGCCTCGTTCATGCGCAGCGACTACACCAATGAAGACATTGAGAACATGGACGACGTTGAGGATTACACGTACAGCCTCAAGGGAAGCGAAGTCGTCGACGGCATAGACTGCTATATCCTCGAGCGTTACCCAAAACCCGAAAAGAAGACCCAGTATTCCAAGCATAAGCAGTGGGTACGCAAGGACAACTATCTGCGTCTTAAGATGGAATACTACGACAAGCATGAGAAGCTCGTAAAAACCATGTATTTCAGCGACTGCCGCAAAATCGACGGCATCTGGACAAATATGCATGTCCGTCTCGAGCGCGCTGACGGCGGTTCCGTCACCACAGTCCTCTGGAAAGAGGTAAAATACAACGTGGGTCTTGATCCCGAACTCTTCACGCAGAGCCAGCTGCAGCGCTAATATTTTCCCAACCAAAAAAGCCCCGGCCTGTTCCCCCCGGGGCGTAAAAAACCGGAAACCGGATTGAAGCCACGGTTTCCGGTTTTTTTTTTGCGTCTCACGCAGAGGCTCTCCTCTCCGGCGGCGCCCTGGCGCTGACCACAAAAGACGGACCGCCATCGGGATAACTGACGAAGAAAGGGGCGTCAGAAACTTCCCGCCTTGGGCGGACAAAACGATACGCTGCCCCGCTTACAAAGGACAGAATCTGTCATGCCCCGGGAGGTAAAGTCTTCCGTGACGTCCACCTCAGCATTCCGACACAATTCTGCACAAAAGAGAGAGGATCAGACATTCCTTCCCAGGAACGGGACGGCGTATTTCTCTCTGCGGTGACAGAACAGGTCAGAGCAGACCTTTGGACAGGAGGAAAACTTCATGAACAACGCGAATTTCGAATACCACGTTCCGACTCACATTTATTTCGGAGACAATCAGATTCAGAAACTGGGTGCTGAGCTCGCGAAGCACGGCAGCCGCGTTCTGCTCATCTACGGGAGCGAGAGGCTGAAATCGACGCCGCTCTATGCCTCCATCCTGGAACAGGTCAAATCCGCCGGTCTGACACTTTTTGAAATGGGAGGCGTGGAACCCAACCCGCGGCATACGACAGTAGACCGCGCGGCCGGAATCTGCCGGGACAAAAACATAGACGTGCTCCTTGCCGTGGGCGGCGGCAGCGTCACAGACTGCGCGAAGCTGACAAGTCCCACTGTTTTTCACAATGGCACCTGCTGGGATTTCCTCTCCGGCAGGGCGCAGATGAAAAAATTTCTGCCCATCGTGACCATCTCAACCATATCCGGCACTGGAACGGATATGGACTGCCTTGGCATAGTCAACAATATCGAAACCAGGGAGAAGACCTTCTTCGGCAATCCCGCGCTCTATCCCGCGGCCTCGTTCCTCGATCCCACAGAGACCTTTACCGTGAGTCCCTACCAGACCGCATGTGGCGCCATCGATGCCTTCATTTACCTTGAAGTCTATTTCATGCGCCCCAACCTTTATGTTCTCGACAGGGTCATGGAAGGGTTCATGAAGACCATCCTTCATTTCATCCCCGTGGTCATGAAGGAGCCCGACAACTACGAAGCCAGGGGAAACATCATGTGGGCTTCTTCCTGGGCCCTCAACCGTTTCACCTTCGGGCCCACGAACGGCACGCCCTTCATGTGTCACTGGATTGAGGACGAAGTCTCCGCGAAATACGACATTACCCACGGACTCGGTCTCGCCATCATTCTCCCCCACTACCTCGAGTACTGCCTCAATGAAAAATCCGCGCATCTTTACCATGAGCTCGCGGTAAACGTCTTCGGGCTCTCCCCGGATCTCGACCCCATGGAGGCGGGACACCAGGTCATTGCCAGACTGAGGAAACTCTTCTTCGAAACCTGCGGCCTCAAATCGCGTCTCAGCGAATGCGGCGTCACGGGCACGGACAAATTTCCGGAAATGGCCCGCGTCGCCTGCCGCGGCGGCGTGACCCATGGCTTCGTCGACCTCACGCAGCAGGACGCCATCAACATCCTCACCGCCAGTTTCTGATGCGCTCCCGAAATGTGGAATCAGAGGAGAGCCGCGTACCCTGTGTAAGCGGCCCTCCTTCCTTCGTCGTTCCTTCCCAAACGGGCCCCATTACCCGGTGGTACAGGCTATACGGTGTGAGTTTTCATTCCATATGCGGGGTCTGGGGTAACACTCCGATACAGGATCAGTAATATCGCGTATCCTTCTGCGGTCTGTGAATCTCCGGAGGCCGGTATACCGGAAATCCCAGCGTATTCCCTGTCTCCGGAAGTACAGATCATCTTGTTTCTGCCGTCCTCACCGCACGTCTAAAAAAATAAACACCTGAGCCAGTGTAGTTGAAGCAGTCTCTGCCTGTCCCGTACCCGCTGGCTGTTTCCCCGCTCCGGGAAGAAGCCGCCCGCAGAAAAAAGGGGGCGTCCCGCAGCAGTATCACAGGACGTGAGGAAACACGCAGCCATCGGAAGGAACCATCCTGATCTCCGATTTCCGCTTCAGTCCTGCTTGTCAAGCCGGGGAAGAGAGTTTAGATCTTCACAGGTTCCATCCGAACCGCACAGGTTTCACAGGGGTGGACGATGCGGCCGCTTTGCTTCCCCGGCTGGCCGCCCTGTCTCCACGGCATATTTGCCGCACACGCAGCGGGAAGCGAAATTCAAAGGACAGTCGCGGCGGACATGAGCGCAGATCGTTTACAGCAGGTAGAAGATTCTCTCAAACACAGATATGACGGCTATGTCGGTGTCTTCGACTCCGGGGTGGGCGGCATCAGCGTTCTGAAGGAACTCGTGAAAGAAGTTCCTGACGAGAATTATCTCTTTTTCGGAGATTCCCTTCACGCTCCATACGGGGAAAAGACGCCCGGTGAAATCCGGAAACTGACCATGAAGGGCATAGACCGCCTCGCGGAAGCCGGCGTCAAGGCAATTGTCATTGCCTGCAATACGGCGACCAGCGCTGCGGCTGCCGAGGTACGCCAGAAGTACCAGCCTCATCTGCCCGTCATCGGCATAGAGCCGGCTATCAAACCGGCAGCTGAAGCCTGTCCGCACGGCAAAATTCTTGTCATGGCCACGCCGGCCACACTGAAACTGGAAAACTACGCCAGGCTTTCCGGACGTCTCGCCGGCGAGGCGGAGTTCATCCCGGTCATGTGCTGCGGCCTGGCCGGCAGGATCGAAAAAGGCAATCTGGATGCTCCCGACCTGACCGACATGCTTGAAGGCTTCATCGGCAAATACCGCGGCAAAGTCGACGCCGTCGTCCTTGGCTGCACCCACTACCCCTTCATTAAAAATCAGATCCGCAGAGTGCTGGGCGACGTACGCTTTTTTGACGGCGGAGCCGGTACGGCCCGCCAGTTCCATCACTGTCTGGCAGCCCGCGGCCTGCTCCGCGCCCAGCAGCTCACAGCCGCAGGCAAGAACGCCCAAGAGAATCCCCGGACGGAAAAGACGGGAACGCCGCCCGTTCCGCCGGCCGGAGATACGGGACACGTTGTCTTCAGATCGAGCCTCGCAACACCAGAAGAAGAACGCCTTTACGAACGCATGTATCACGCCACCATCTGAGCGCCGGAAATGGATCATTTTTCTGCGCGCACATGGCCATTGTAAGGCACAAACGGGACAGAAGCCTGCAAAAGACGATAACAGTCTGATAAAACGTAAGTTTTTTCAAAATCGTCTTCTGAGCCCCTGATTTTAATTTTCCGATACGGAATACGTCTGAAGGCCTTTCAGGGGCTCTGAACGGATATTTTAAAATTAATAAATATTTTCAGTATGTTACACAGGAAAGAGGCTGCCAGGGCCTGGAAAACACGCTGATACCCCCAGGGTCGCGGCCGGATGAGAGAAAACGCCGTGCCTGCCTGCTTCAGGGCAAAAAAAAAGACTCCGGAGCATTGTCTGCTCGACGGAGTCTTCGAAAA